>ERZ772986.451-NODE-451-length-26135-cov-10.767561_pt1 | contig 26135 bp, 24 predicted proteins | sample MGYA00511898_ERZ772986 | MGnify/ENA primary metagenome ERZ772986 (study PRJEB29015, sample SAMEA2737934) | human oral metagenome | biome: human oral; feature: human-associated habitat; material: dental | place: China | collected 2148 ... | reverse complement strand
GGGAAGAAAAAATCGTTGACGGCAAAGCTGTAAAAGAATACTTTGGTTCCGCTTCCGAATTCCAAAAAGGGGAACGTAAAAACGTAGAAGGCAAGAAAATCTTCATACCTTCTAAAGGCTCTATCTTTGATACATTAATCGAAATGGAACAAGATTTACAATCCGCCATCTCCTACGCTGGTGGTACTACTCTACAAGCTATCCGTAAAGTAGACTACGTTCTTGTTAAAAACTCCATCTTCAACGGCGACCGCTAATCGGTTACTAACATGCATTTCTAGGAGAAACCATTTTAACTACGAGAAATTTATATTGAGAATATAGTACCCCTCTTTACACACAATGTAAAGAGGGGTCTTAAAATTTAAATCTAAATTAAAAACGTAAGGCCCATAGCGATAAATATGGCGGGTAATAAATTAGCTAAACGAATCTTATTAGGCCAAATCATATTAATGCCTACACAGAAAATTAAGATGGATCCTACATAGGATAAATTATCGATAGCCTGCTGTGTCATAAGTGGTGCCGCAACATGCGCTAAGGCCGTGATCAACCACTGCGTGATACCTACAGGAATGAAGGAAAACAATGCGCCCTTCCCCATGGATGAGGTCATAACCATAACAATAACACCATCAAGAATTCCTTTAAGTAGCAAGGTTTGGTAATCTCCTGTCAATCCATCTTGAATTGAACCGAGCACGCCCATTGCACCAACAGTAAACGTAAGTGATGCAGTGATAAACGCTTGCGTAAACTTAGGGTCCCCTGTATTACCAGTTTTATCTTTCACCCAGTCACCAAAAACCGTAATCCATCGGTCTAAATCAATGATTTCACCAATCACAGCACCAACTACCATGCTGATAATCATCAACAAAGGTCCAGTAGTTTGCAAGGAACCATTAACGATAACCAGCATAAATTGCATGGCCCCGCTCATCCCTAGTAACAGCACGATGATACCACATACTACCATAAGGGTTTGTTTTAAATTGTCCTTCATAAATCGGCCACACGTGAGCCCAATAATACTACCACCGATAATGAGCCCCATGTTGATAACCGTACCTAAACCAATCATCTTCTTATCCTTTCCCTTACGTATGAAAGTTATTATGAAAGTAGTATATCAACTACATCGATAATAATCAATATAAAATATCACAAAAAAACCGTATCTATGTTTCAGTAGATACGGTTCTATTTATATTAATCATCTATTGTCATATAAACCACAGGATTGGTTTCATTGATTTCATTAAAACAAGGGCAATCCTTGCCGTGATCATTGATGAGACCACTAGCCTGTAAATGGGAATAGATGGTCACAGGTCCTACAAATTTGAACCCTCGTTTCTTAAGGTCTTTGCTAATGCGCGTAGATAATTCATTTTTAGCAGGCACCCTTCCCTCAGGATGGCCTTCATAAATAAGAGTCTTATGATTGGTGAAAGCCCATATATATTCGCAAAAGGATCCAAACTCGTCTTGAATGCGTCGAAACGCATGTGCATTGTTGATGATGGCTTCGATTTTCTTACGAGACTTTAACATACCGTCTGTACTCATAATGTGCTCTATATCTATTTCCGTATATTTAGCTACTGCATCAACATCAAAATAGTCAAAACACTGGCGTATAATTTCTCGTTTATTTAAAATCGTAATCCAACTCAGACCACATTGTAGACTCTCCAAACATAAATGTTCAAATTGGCGTTGGTCTTTATGAATAGGACGCCCCCATTCATAATCATGATACGCCTGATACAGTGGTGTTGTGGGCCAGGAACAAGTGACTTTCATGAAGGCTCCTTTCTATGCTACAACTAGCCTGTTACTAAAAATCGCGCTATACATACAATAATACCCATGCTCGCTAGATTTGTAAAGAATACCATACATCGTATTCACTGCCCCTAATATATAACTCATCTATTAATATTTTAAATATTTTTGAAACAAAATTATGAAAATTTATTTGTAATTCACGAAAAATGTTATATTGTTTTAAATATATTTGAAATACATCTGACACAAAGTCTTTATAAATCGAGTATATATCTATCTTTCATTATATAAGAGAGTATTAAATCAACCAATAGATATATATTCATTTATGAAGAGTCTTTCACAATATGAAAACAAATTACAAATTAAGTAATATAGTTAAGGTGTAAGAGAATGAGAGCGAGAAAAATGGTGATCAAATTCATATTGCTTTCCTAGATATACCTGATCAAGATAAATTGATGAAACGCTATAAACAACCAGCTTTTATTACAGGCATGTTAGATAACAGTTCCATTCAAGTCGATGGCGGTGTTATGAACGTAAATACTGCACCATGGCTTGCGCCGGGAGATGCTTTCACAGGCAATGTGAAAACTACCTATGCTAGCGGTAATGCCGTAAAATTGACAGAATAAGACCTAAAAGGCACTTGGACTGAACTCGCATTCGGCGGCCGTTATGGTTTCAATACGAACAACAGCATATATGCGGACGTTACTACCGGTCTATCTGGTGATTACCAAGCTGACTGGGGCGTAAACGCTGGATTTACTCATAAATTCTAATTTATATTACATACCGTTATATACGGCCATATAGTTGTACAACCATAGATATCTCCCCTGTATATCCCTTGCATATCTATGAGAGACGCATCCTAATATATTTCCCCTTTTTATGCAATACTACTCCAATAGGATGCTACTTCCCCTCTTATCGTAAGCTGTATGGTCTTATATACATACATTTAGATTCCGTCTAAATATTTACTAACTTTCTTACAACAATGCAAAACGCCCCCTTCATAGGCAACCTTAAATGGTTGCTGTGAAGGGGGCGTTTTGTTTTGCTAATAGTCATTTTATTAAGAAATATTAGATTACTATGTAAAATGTATACCTATAGCTTTATTTTACGATATAATGTATATAATTATTAATTCTTAACATAAAGGAGGTGATGCTATGTGTACTTATATACTAATGCATAAAAATATTCCTGTGTTAACAGCAATATTAGATGATACTTTAACAGTAACAAAGGTTACTGAAATAATAAATCCAGACCGCAAACCATTGAATATGATGGTCATGGACAATCAAGAAATCGCACTTAATGATTTTTTAAAGCATCGTGCGATTCCCGGTTCGCGACCTAATTTAGAAGATTTACTAGAGGCTTATCACGCATCAGATGCATTAGAATTTTCTTTAAAATCATATCAACTTAATCTATCTGACCACTATTGGATGAAACCAATACACTCTAATTTAGATTGGGATACTATCAATTTTTATGACCATCCTATAATTGACACGCCTTTATTCTTATCTGATTCTGATGATATCGATATCGATTTAATTACACCGAATTCATCTGTAAACGGTTCTCTTCGTCAGATGTGGGTACAACAAAAAAAAGGTATTCGCCTATTAAAAGCTGGAAACTTCCTCAATCAACAGCCATTTAATGAAGTATTTGTGTCAAAATTATGCAAAGAACTAAACTTTCACCATGTACCATATGAATTAGAAACAATCGCATCTGGTGAAATTGTGTCATCTTGCCCACTATTTACGAGCGGAGACATTGAATACATCCCTGCATGGCACATAGCAGCGCCACTTAAACGACGCGATAATAAATACCAAGCGTTCTTAGATCAGTGTACACATTTTTCAATTCCAAATGTGAAAGCCCATTTAGATGCGACACTTGCTTTGGACTATCTAACATTAAATGACGACCGTCACTACGGTAACTTTGGATTCTTACGGAATTCTACAACACTTGAATTCCTTGGCATGGCCCCTATCTTCGATAATGGCAATACCCTATGGTACAACGAAATGACGATTAATCCACATAGACCATTCCATACGTATCCATCATTACCCTTTAAATCGAAACATGATAAGCAAATAAAGTATGTAACAACACCACTAACAATTCCGCAGTCATTGTCTAAAACAGAAATGGAATTGATGGATTCCATATATGCAAAAAATTCAAATATTACGGAAGATCGTCTTACTATGATGAAAACATTATTTGCTGAACGATTAGACATGCTAAATGCGTATCTAACGAAATTAAAGTAATAAAATATTTAACAGAATAAATCTAGCAACATAACAAAAGTAGCATTACTAACATATAGACACAGATGGCATATGCCAAATAATCTATATTATGTATAGTAATGCTACTTTTTTGTCATCATCTCTATGCATTCTTATATCATCAATTCTATACATTCTTTTCATATCACTTACAGAGTTACACTACTTTCAAACAATCGCATAACTAAAGGTGAATAAAAACAGGTTTTAGAGGTTTATAAAATCACATTACTCTCAAATGCCCGAATGGTATAAGTATCACATCAATTAGTTTTAGAGATTTACAGAATTACACTACTCTCAAACACGCAGACGGTTAGCTAATGTGCCATATGAGTTTTAGAGATTTACAGAATTACACTACTCTCAAACAACTTTAATAATTGACCGTGGCTGAAATTCGTTTTAGAGATTTACAGAGTTACACTACTCTCAAACTTATCAGTTTGTGCGACTGGCGCAGGTGCTGTTTTAGAGATTTACAGAATTACACTACTCTCAAACGAATACGATTGATGCGGTTAACTTCGCTCCGTTTTAGAGATTTACAGAATTACACTACTCTCAAACGATTTCACCGCCCTCTGCTTGTGTTTTACGGTTTTAGAGATTTACAGAATTACACTACTCTCAAACATATACACGCCATAAGCGACATTTTATTGTGTTTTAGAGATTTACAGAATTACACTACTCTCAAACAGCAATGTTGGATGTTGCAGAAACAGAAGAGTTTTAGAGATTTACAGAATTACACTACTCTCAAACTTTCGGGGCGCAGATTGGTAAGACGGAAGCGTTTTAGAGATTTACAGAATTACACTACTCTCAAACTATATTCCACATGATTTATACGTTGACCGCGTTTTAGAGATTTACAGAATTACACTACTCTCAAACGGCGCCTGAAATGGACGAAACCACAGATGTATTTTAGAGATTTACAGAATTACACTACTCTCAAACAATGGTCGAACGTATGTTGTTAAAGATAGAGTTTTAGAGATTTACAGAATTACACTACTCTCAAACCGTATCGGTCAAGATACATCTGTCATTATCGTTTTAGAGATTTACAGAATTACACTACTCTCAAACCTATCTACACTTGTAGAAAACTCATTAATTGTTTTAGAGATTTACAGAATTACACTACTCTCAAACGGAGCAGCATTAAACGGCTATGGTGTAGGTGTTTTAGAGATTTACAGAATTACACTACTCTCAAACTACAATGTGACTTTATAAGGGATTAATAAGGTTTTAGAGATTTACAGAATTACACTACTCTCAAACCAGCACATCTACGGATTGACTGAAGATGAAGTTTTAGAGATTTACAGAATTACACTACTCTCAAACGAGTTACATGTGCATGAAATTGTCGTTGATGTTTTAGAGATTTACAGAATTACACTACTCTCAAACTATTCTACGGGTCCAGGGGATTGCACATTGGTTTTAGAGATTTACAGAATTACACTACTCTCAAACACTCACTGCAACATTATGTTCAATAGACGTGTTTTAGAGATTTACAGAATTACACTACTCTCAAACCCCAAATTAAATTTGTGACTCAAGAGTAACTCGGGCTACCACCAGGTGTAATCCTGTATCTCATTTAAATAACACAAAAATCATTATCTAAAATATACCCATTAATAAGTTTTTTATCAAGGCTTTCTCTATCAAATGATCCAGTTGTTAGACAAACTAATCGTAATTGTCGGCTTAGCACATTTTGATAAAATGCATTTATTTCATCATCATTTAAGACTAAATCTAAATTTATCATAATATATATCATAGGAGATAGTAATGTATCAACCACTTCTATATAAGACATAAGATCCATAACTTCTCCTTTTCGATTAGACTCGAAATTAAAACTACCTAATTTAATAAGCTCAGCAGTACCAATTTCCATTTTATGTTGAATTGATAAAGGATATCCAAATTCTAAGGAATAATAAAATGCATGAATCCGATTAACAATATCAGCTACCTCTTCAGTCATTAATAAAGCTTCTTTTGCTAGTTGATTTTGTAATTTAGTTAATAAAGATTTACTATTTACATCTACATATAAAGGATTAAGTATGATATGACTATATTTATCTAAATTAAATGCTTTATCATTATCATTTAAAATCCAAGGTCCCTCACCACTATCACATTGTATATCAAGTTCAGTCACCATTCTACGAAACACTTTACGATTTTCAAATGATACAACAGTTACCTTATCACGGGGCACTTCAAATTCCAATATAGAATCTTGATACATTAATTTCATATTATTAGTATCCTCTCTGTTGAATCTATAACTTCACTTTGCTTATCCCCAACTACAATCTCCATTCTAGAAAACTGTTTTTCCGTAATGGTTAACATAAATAAGCTTCCACTAGGGGGCTTATTTTTACGTACATGATCCATAATGAGATTAGCACTAGTCGTATTAAGTACTAACTTTGAATATACAGACTCTTGTAACATGAGAAATCCCGATATAATTAGATACTTTCTAAAATTTCTATATTCTTTTCTATCCTCCGAAGTTAAAGTCGGTAGGTCAAACATCACTAGTATTCTCATAAATCTATAGCTCATATTCTATAAACCTAATCTCGTTAGCTGCTTGAACACGTAAGGCATCAAATACACTTTTACAATAAATACGTACTGCGGCACTAAATGTTTGAATAGTATCATTAATTTTTACATCTTTAGATAATAATTCTATAAGTGAAAATTTAATATCTCGATTAAATTCTGTGGGCATCAACTTAATAACAATCTCATCAATAAAACCTCGTAATGGTTCCATTAAATCCGATCCTAAATTATACGGATTAAATTGATTGCAGTGATTAAGCCCTAATTGTGTAATATAACCTAATGATAAAATTTCTCGATTAACTGTAGAAAGCAATATCGCATATCCATAGTTAAGGGCTGCGTTAATAGGATTATCTTGTTCCCTAGAAAACGATTTTCCAAATAAAGCATTAAAATATACCTTGGCCGCATGCCCTTCACGTTGAGTCTCATCATTTAAAGTCAACTCATCTAGATATTGATATAATAAATCCGCCTCCTCTAATTCCTTATACCTTAATAACTCCGCTTGATTCATAATCTTCCGACGCACAATTTCAGTCCATATATAAGCCTGTACATCCTTAGGCCATTCAGCTTGCTCTCGACAACGCTTACTACTATTATGACTACCATACAATGGAAGAACCTCACTAGCAGGATTACGCTTCTCATCACAAAATACAATGGCCACTTTTTTTTTAATTAACTCATTGAGAAGTACAGCAGTAAGGCTCACTGCTGTAGACTCAATAACTAACATATAGATTTCATCAATATAGATTTTAGTCGTTTCAAAGTCTTTCCGAATAATCATGTAATTCATTTTAAAATCTAACTTAGAACGACTACCTATCACTACTGTACGCCAACTCATAATATCACCTATTACAGTCTTACTCGTATTTAAACAATAGTTACCTCATTAGAATATAAACCCGTAATGGATTCATTGATAATTTTAAACTCATTTAATGACGAAATTTTAAAATTAACAACTTTACGAGATGCACTAACGTTTATATTACTTAAAGATAGTTTCTTATTCATATTAGTAAAAATATTAAGTATCTCAGCTAATGTCTTACATCGTTCTTCTAAAGAAAGTTTTATAAATTGTCTTCTTCCTACACTATCAATATCTGTTGATTTATTACCTCTCATATTTGTATAAATAGGCTCATTAAACTTAGACACTAAATAATCAAATAACTTTTGAGTATACTCTAAAGTTATATTTTCAACTTGATTATTTAGTGGGTTTCTAGATTTCACCGATGAAGCTTTAAGTTTAATATTTTTATTTTCTGATATTATAGCTGTAAATTTCTCAACCAATTTTATATAAAACTGCATCTCTAAAGGAACTATAAGTTGAATCGCATTATCAATACAAAAACGATCATTTGATCGCCCACCTAAGTAATAATTAAATCCATCAATTTTTAATAACTGATCATTGTATACTTTTTTATAAATTATGCGTATATTATTAGCCTTATGTAAAACCGTGTTTATATATTCTAAAAGAGCTTGATTAGTTAAATTCTTAGTAGCTATAAAAATAGGTATTGGTAAAAATGATTTAATACTGTTATTCTTTTTATCGCTATATTCAATAATTGTGTAGTAAGCATTCTTTATATCTGAATATCCACCATATTTTGTATTCTGTGACATAATTAAATCATTACTTTTTATTGGCAAATATATATCAGCCTTCACTTTACTAGCCTTAGTTAAATTTATATCGGCCAATTGCCCTTTTTGCTCATAAACCCGTCTTGTAACACGGACATCATTACTAGCCATCATTTTCTTGACTATATCCATGCTAGTATTTTTATCCCAAGCTTTTCCATCTTGAGCATTAGTAAATTTAACGTCATAATTAAACATCTTCGCTAAATTATATGTACGATTTGATCCATTCTTTTTAAAGAATAGACGGAAATTACGTGTGAATTTCTCATGATATACATTGCCAACTACAATATTTAAATAAGCATCCTTAGCATGATGGTGATGATTCAACGAACGAACTTTAATAAAGTTATTATCATGACGAAAATCTGTTACGTTCTCAGCTTTTACAAAGACTACATCAATCTCTGGGTATAAACGACGCAACAATGTTGTAGTAGCTTTCACAGATTGATTAGTTTCTACTAGTTGCCGAGCAATAAATCCACTCAAATCATCTGCTGTAAGTGGTGCAATACGTGTAAGTCGTTCATATTTTCGTTCACTAATGAGCCCTTGATATTTTAAAAATGCCCAGAATGATTTTTGTTTCATTTGAATTGTGTTATCTATTGGATATGTATCTGACTTTTTAGCATTAGCAGTACGCTCACATAACACTAAATTATCAAAGCTATCATCCTTTGTGAGACTTCGAGGATAAATATGATCAATATCATAATTATCTGTATTTAATAGATTTAAATCTATAGCATTTCCTGTATAAGCACAACGTCCCATTTGTGTATAGTACAAATATAACTTTTTACTTCTTAACGCCGCATCATCATAATTAGCCAAACCGGATTTTAACACACTAAATTCTTTATCCTGTAAGCCACTTTGTAAAGCCTCATCTTTTTTAATAGCAGAATATAAATCAGATAATCGTTTTTGCCGTGAATCTTTTTTCTTCTTTTCCGATTTATTGGTCCGTGCTACTTCTACAAAAATACGGGATGGCAATGCTTTTTTAATATAAGCTACTTCATCAACAATACGCAATGCTTGCCATACTGCACGTTTAACAGCTGGTGAAAGTGCCAATTCATCGATGATATCGTGAGGATTAACCACTTGCCCTTGTGTCAATTTAGCATTTTCTTCCTCAATACATTCCATAAAAGAGAACTTATCACCTAATAGTTCCATCAAATTATAGCTATCATTACGCATCAATTCAATTATAGTTTTGGGTGCACCATTACCAGCTTTATCACAACCATCGATTCCCTTTAGCAACTTTTTAGAAAGTCGTCCCCAATCTCGATATCGTAATTTTGCCAATTTTTTGATAGTCTCATCATTAAACTGAGATTCAAATTTATTACGTAATATTTGGCGTAACATTTTTTTACTTTCACCAAAGATAGTAATATCCGTAATAATCTCTTCAGCTATGGATACATCAAAATTATTGCCTAAAATTCTAACCATATCACGATAAGAAGTTAGGTCATTTTTTACTTCTCCATCAAGACCTGTAATCTCAGGTTTATGCTTTTTAGTTATGTAGTTATTATCCTTTAAAAACAACTCTATGCGATTCTTAGTCATTTTCTTATGGTCTTGCTTAAATATAGAATCAATAAGATGTTGTTTTACACCTTGTGCTAATGGTTTACCATCAATACGCACATTATTTAACTCATTGAGCAGCATAAACTCACTATATAAAAGAGATGACTTAGGTAACACATCTTCACCAAAAAGATATGTACATTTATTTGTAAGGTTTTTAATAAATGCCGCTGCAGATTTTTCTCGATCAATCTTCTCTTCAAAATTCCAAGGTGTAACTCGACCCGCTTGCTTACGCACAGCCCAAGAAAATCCGCCATTATCGATATTGTGATGTGTATTTAATGGTCCTACATAGTATGGAATATGGAATTCTAACATTTTAATCAATTTTTCTGTTACAGAAAAACCATCGGATACTGTATGCAAAAATGAAAATTTAGACCCACATTTATCTAATATGACTTTGAGTTCTTCTAAATGTAGTTGATAAGGTATAACTCCATTATCTTTAATACGTTGTAAAGGTAATAAGGTTTGTAATTCAATTTCATTAAGTATATATTCTTTATCTTTAGAATCAGCTAACCCCTCTACTATTTTCTTAGTATATTTGTAAAAATCTTCACGACTACAACTAGTTTCTTCTGTACGACCTTGTTTAATATAGTGTACATAGTTATGTAACCCTTTTTTATCAGACTTAAACATCTCATAATAAACACTTCGATCTGATTTTAGTAAAGACTTCAATATCACTAAATCTTCTTTGTGTTTATCGAAAGCTTTTACCTTAGACTGAGAGATAGTTAAACCGGGCTCTTTAATAGACATAAGGATAATTGCATCATATACAGATTTACAATCATCAATAATATGTATTTCATCCTTCCATGCTTTAGCTAATTCATCACGTTTCTCATCGTAAGTATCTCCTACAATTTGAAGCTTTTTAAGATCTTCATCTAAATCTTCTACAGAACCGAACAAATCCGTAAGGCTAGCAGATAAACCTAATACTAAATTAGCAAAAGCTTTAAGCGATTTTTTATCTTCCTTAATTTTCTCTTTTTGAGGTTTCCCCAAATTATTTGCTGCATCAGGTATGATATATGTATCAACAAGACGTTCTATCGCCTTCGCTTTATCTGATTTTGTTTTACCTTGTTCCATTAGAATCTCACCAATAGAACTAATTGACGCTTTAGCATCAAAGCAATTAAAGGTGATATTCTCTATGGCTTGTGAAACTACATCATCAAGTGTTGAAGCATTAGAATTAAAGGTCGCACCTTCATAAAGGAAGTTGCCACGATATTTTAAAATATGATGTACTGCCAAAAATAACTTACGAATATCGTCAGTACCATTTTCCATCAGATCTTTACGCAAGTGATAAATCGTAGGGTATTCTGTAAAGTAATCTTGATCCGTATAGTCTTCATCAATAAATAAGATGTGCTTTGATTTATGGCCTGTCGTTTTATCTTCATAATGGTATTTACTTTCACGAAGGCGCATAAAGAATGTAGGATCCACTTGTGCCATAGTATCAGCAAATAATTCTTCCAATAGTTTTAAACGCAATTTACGGCGTTCTAAACGACGACGCATAGATCGGAACCCACGTCGTGCTACGGCTGATTCGCCTTCTTCAAAAAGACGACTGCCCCACATTTTATGAGATTTAAACTTTAACAGTTCATATGACTTATTGGTTACTGCCCAGCCCACTGAATTAGTACCAATATCAAGGCCCACAAAATAATCTTGTACAGGATACGATTTCAAATGACTAGAAATAAGTTGATTCGATGTTTGTGTTTCCATAAGTCTGCTCCTTTGGAAATTAATAATTGACATTCATCAAATGGTTAACTATACTATAAGTAATCCAATTAGTTTTGGAGGTTTACAGAATTACACTACGAGTTCAAATACAAATTTATTTACAATGCCTTCGGGCCACCCGATGTAGGGTATCATCTCAATTCTTTGGAATTGAGATTTTTTATTTTAAAGACTCTATATTATAAACTCTGTAATTCACCAAACACTTGTATCTTTAATCTCATTTTATCATATACAGACATAAAAATTCATCTTTCTCTCATATTCGCTAATAAAAAATAAACAAGGAAATATAACAAACCCCCATTATCTACAGTGATAACGGGGGTTCTTGCTTTTCACATTATACTATTTATTTTTATATTATCCATGGATGTTAGTATAATATCCATATCCCTGCGCAACTCGTAATTAGTGCTACAAGTACAGGCACAGAGGTTCGCTTCAGTAAATCTACAGCCTTAATATGTGCTACCCCTGCTACACCAACCATAACAGGGCTAATGGGACTCAAAAATAAGCCAAGGCTCGCCCCATTCTGCATGCCGAGCATGGTCGTAATCGGATTTAGTCCGAGATTAGATACAATATTAGGCACGAGTGGCACTAATGTAAATAAAGGTGCTACATTACTGCCAGTTACCATGCTAAGTCCTAGCATGCCTCCACCCATAACAGAGGTAAATCCCTCTGAATTTAGAGATAAAGTTTGCAGTGCACTAACTAACGAATCAATAAGACCTAAGCTCACTAAGCCTTGTGCAAAGACTTGTCCACCTATAATAAGGGTTACCGCATAGGAAAACTGATTCCCCATTCCTTCGAAAAATACAGTAGTACTTTTAAGAACGGTCCTTAAATTACGATGACGAATGAGTTCTGCCAACAAGGCAATGCCAAAAGCAAGCATCATGGCAAGGGTTACATTCATCTTTACGCCAGGCAAGCCATATTGACTAAAGCCCAATATAAAACATAGTGGCAATAACGGAAATATCATGTATAGCTTAGGTCCAATTGGCGCCTCAGGTATACTTTCACATTCACCTACATCCATAGGGCCATCTAATCGATCGCGATATCGTTGCCATAAAAAGTGTGCTACCGCCGTCACAACAGCCACTAAGAAATAGAGGCGTAATTGGTAACCTACGAAATAGTTTGGTACCGGTATATTAAGTGTCTTAGCTATAAGCAATGTCGATACGGCACCCGGCCCTACATCCATTAAATGGCCTGTAGCGATAACTGCAGCAGCACCGACAGGACTTACACCTAGTCTCAACAGAACAGGATAGATAGTTACCATCATAAGTAACGCAAGGCTTAATGGATTAGGTACACAAATAGATAATCCCATATTAAGCAAAAACATAAGTGCAAGTACAATATATGGCCTATTAAGACGATATAAAGGTCTAATGAATGTGTGTGCTAATCGAGTGCCTGCACCAATATATTCCATATATTTTGCATAGCCTGCACAAGTCATAATCATAAGTCCTAAATTGACTACATTCTCAGATGTCGTAATACGCACAATATCCATCGCATCAAAAACTAACACCCCAGTTGATTGAGATTCAGATAAAATGCCACTAATCCAATTACCTCCATAAGCAATATACATCATAAGAATGCCCATACCAATCAAAATAGGCTGTGGTTGATACCGCTTCATCAATAATATGCCCGTAACAGCAATAATGATGAGACATATAAGTATATTCATAAATACCTCTCACATAAAATTTATGCATAACATAATTACATTGTACATAAAATGCAAATAAAAATACATAATAAAAGCACCATTATTAAATTCGATAATGGTGCTTTATATGACTTAAATGTAAATATTCTTATTTGTGTTCTTTTAACCACGCAATGGCATATTCCGCATATACCGCTGATGCTGCAGATAGGACACTATCGTCCATAGTGAATCGATTATTATGGTGATCAAAGGTGGCGCCTACCTCTGGGTTTTGAATACCAATAAAAGCAAAACAGCCTGGTTTACCTTGTAAATACCAAGCAAAGTCTTCACCTGGCATAACCTTGCGCATCTTAGACAGTATTTCCTTACCAAGTGTATCGATAACAACACGTTCTGCTAATTCACTAGCAGCCGCATCATTAATGGTTGGCGGTACTTTCTTTTCATAAATCAATTCAGCTGTAGCACCATAAGCTAGTGCTGTATGTTCAACTACGCGTCGTATGGATTCTACATAGTATTCTTCTTGTTTAGGATCAAAGAAGCGAATGGTTCCTCCCATTTGGGCTTCTCCAGGGATCACATTCCATTCTGAGCCAGAATGAATATTACCAATAGTGAGCACAAGGGAATCTAATGCACTTACATTGCGCGATACCACAGTTTGTAAATTCATAACAATAGCGCTGGCTACAACAACAGCATCGATTGCTTGATGCGGCTGTGCACCATGGCCTTGTTTGCCTTTCACATTGATTGTAATTTTACTACTCGCGGCCATACGTGGCCCTTCTTCTACAGAAATAAGCCCAGCTGGCAAATCAATCCATACATGACCACCAAAGATAGCATCAATTTTCTCAAACCAATCTCCAAACTTTATAAAATCAGGAGCACCCGCCCCTGTTTCTTCTGCTGGTTGAAAAGCAAGGTATACATCACCTTCAATACGGTCTTTCATAGAGATAAGCATCTTAGCTGCACCGAGCAAAATCGCCATGTGACCATCGTGACCACAAGCATGCATCTTGCCATCTACAGCAGATTTAAATTCGAAGGTATTATGTTCTTGTACCGGTAAAGCGTCAATATCTGCACGAAGGGCAATCGCTTTACCAGATTTAGCACCATGAATAATGCCGATAAGTCCGGTTCCACGTTCTTCATCAACGTGAACTTCTACGCCCATAGACTCTAATTCTTTTGCCAAGGTTTTTGTAGTTTCAAATTCTTCATTACTCAATTCTGGATGTGTATGAAAGTACCTACGCCAGTCTTGGACATAGGACTTATATTGTTCAATTAAATCGCGACTATGCATCATATCGCCTCCTTAGCGTTTAGCCAAAATATATAAAGGAAAAAGAAATCCCTCTATTTAAGGGAATAACAGGGTAAATGTAAAAGAAAACGACAGGCAATGCCATGTCGTTTTCTTTATGTTTCTTATCGATTGCGCAATACCGCTTGTACCGCCAAGGATACAACAGCAGTTGCTACCGCTACAGCTGCAGTAATTTTTGCAGTTGTGCAGAGCTCATCTTTTGTTGGTTTTGCCTTTGCTGCAATATCTAATGTTTTAGCAACAGCAGGAACCAATACATCATTACGTAAGGATTCTGTATTCATATTTACTCCTCCAATATAGACTATTTATTCTAGGTTATCACGAATAGAATATAAAGTCTACATATTCATCGGATTTTATCTATCTATTTATCAATTATTCATACAAAACATATGAATCTATCAACGTAAGACTATTTACTAGCCAATTCACCAATTACATCAGCCAAGATGGTAATTGCTTTTTCTAGTTGTTCTTGAGGGATATTAAGTGCTGGCAACAAACGAACTTTATTTTTAGCAGATAAACATACGACACCTTTTTCGAGGCACTTAGCAATAACATCTTTAGGATCTACTGTTGTTTCGATACCAATCATGAGGCCCATACCACTAACACCGACAACGCCTGGTTTCCCTTCTAAGGCGTGTTTTACGTAATCCCCCTTAGCTTTCACAGTAGCCAAAAATTCTGGTGTTAACCGTTCAATGATGGTACAGCCTGCAGCCGCACAGATTGGGTTACCACCAAATGTAGTGGCATGCGCACCTGCGGTTAATACGAATTGCGTTTTTTCATTGAATAAGGTTGCGCCCATAGGCAAGCCACCAGCTAAGCCCTTAGCCGTAGATACGATATCTGGTTCTATATCAAATTGTTCATATGCATAGAGGCTGCCAGTCCGACCATTACCGGTTTGCACTTCGTCGATAAGTACGAGTTGATCGTGTTCATGCGCATATATTGTAACCGCTTGTACGAATTCCTTATCGAGAGGCATAACGCCACCTTCACCTTGAATAGGTTCCATCATGATAGCGCAAACTGCTGGATTAGCAAGGACTTTTAAAGCCGTTTCAATATCATTAGCAGGCGTATGAACAAATCCTTCGGTAAATGGGAAGAAATGTTGATGGAACACATCTTGACCTGTAGCGGATAAGGTTGTTACCGTACGACCATGGAAGCTATTAACAAGTGTAACAATGACATTACGACCATCCCCGTATTTGTCATGGCTATACTTACGAGCCGCCTTGATGGCACATTCGTTAGATTCTGCACCAGAGTTACAGAAGAACACCTTCTTCATGCCCGTCCGTTTACATAATAATTCAGCCAATTTAATTTGTGGTACGGAATAGTATAGATTTGAAATATGGTTTAATGCATGAGTTTGTGCAATCACTGCCTTAGACCATTCATCATCGTCTACACCAAATGCTGTAACGCCAATACCAGAACCAAGATCGATGTATTCTTTTCCTTCTACATCCCATAACAAAGAACCTTTGCCTTTTTCAAAGCAAACGTTAAACCGGCCATACGTATTGGCTATATACTCTTTATCTTGTTGTTCAAAATCTTGTGTCTTACTCATCATATCCTCCAAACGTACGGCCCAGCCGCCGTCTATCTATACGCAATATAACGATAGCAAATGATGTTACCATCATTATATCTACTATATTACTTTACAAACATTGTGCCAAGACCTTCATCGGTTAATAGTTCGATGAGGATAGCGTGTGGTATTTCACCATTGATGATGAAAACCTTTTGGGCCCCTGCATTGATAGCCTCTAAGCAACAGTCTACCTTTGGTATCATGCCACCAGCAATGACGCCTTCTTTTTTCAACTCTTCCGCTTCAGCAAGAGTAATCTTTGAAATAAGGGAATTAGGATCGTTTACATCCCGTAGTACCCCATCGATATTCGTCATGGCCACCATGGTCTCCGCATTGAGCGCACCTGCAATTTTTGCGGCCGCCGTATCAGCATTGACATTATATATATTGCCTTCTGCGTCACAACCGACGGACGAAATAACCGGAATGTATCCCTTACTGATGACATCATCAATAACCTTTGGGTCAATTTTATCTACTTCACCTACATAGCCAAGTTCTTCATTTTTCTTGTGTACTTGAATGAGTTCACCGTCTACACCACAAAGGCCGATAGCACGGCCACCAAAGCCGATCAAATCTGCAACAAGGCCTTTATTGACCTTGCCAGCAAGCACCATTTGGACTACATTCATCGTTTCTTTGTCGGTAACACGCAAGCCATTGCTGAATTTCGATTCAATATTCATAGCCTCCAAGGTGCTATTAATATCTGGTCCACCGCCGTGAACGAGGACTACTTTCACCCCGACTAATTGGAGTAGTAGCAAATCGTTCATAACAGATTTTTTGAGTTCCGGATCCGTCATGGCATTGCCACCGTATTTTACGACTACGTATTTATCTGTATATTGTTTAATATATGGAACGGCTGCCGTTAAGATGTGTGCCCGCATCGCATTTGTTACAGTGTTCATAGTGAAAGCCCCGTTTCTTCTGGCAATCCAAGTGCTATGTTCATACATTGTACGGCTGCACCGGAAGCGCCCTTACCTAAATTATCAAAAATAGCGTGAACGACCATGCGGTCATTATTGCCAGTAACAGATATGACCATACCATCTGTATTACTTAATTTATTAGCATTTAACAATTGCTTATTATCTTCTTCCAAATTAAGTGGCGTCACTTTTACAATATTACTATGTTTATAAAAATCTACTAATGTAGCATGTACATCCTCAACAGTTACAGGTTTGGCTAATAAGCGTGTATGTAGTCCAACACTAACCTCCATACCACTATAGTAATCGTCTACAATAGGCATAAAAATTGGTGCAGCTGTGAGACCACATACATGAGTTACCTCTGGTAAATGTTTATGTTGTTGACTAAGTCCATATTGACGTGGTGCATAAAGAAAATAATCTTTAGGTTCTGATTCATATTGACTAATCATCTTTTTACCGCCCCCGCTATAGCCTGTGAGGGATGTAATGGTGAAAGGATAATCTGCTGGGGCAATACCAGCTTTCACTAAGGGAGCAATGCAAGCAATCATACCACTAGCATGACAGCCAGGGTTTGCAATATGCTTCTTACTTTGAATATCTTGTTTATAGCTTTCACCAAGCTCAGGAAATCCATAAGCCCAATCAGCGTCTGTTCTGAATGCTGTTGATGTATCGATGATTTTGCAAGGATAGTTACCAATGGCAGCCACCACCTCTTTGGAGGCCACATCAGGCAAGCACAAGAACACGATATCCGCGTCCTTTGCAATGCTCGCAATAACATCAATATTTTTACGGTCCTCATCGGAAATGGATAATAATGTAATATCCTTCCGACCGGATAGCCGTTCGTGAATTCTAAGCCCCGTCGTTCCTTCGTGACCTACGATAAATACCTTATATGGATTCATTCTATAACCTTCCTTACTATACGTACGAAATGACCTCTCCTGTCATCTGTATGATTCATATTATTTCATTGGATAATCGCTAAATGTAGCAACTATAACAGCTTTAATAGTATGCAAACGGTTTTCTGCTTCTTGGAAGGCTAATGAATTAGGGCCTTCAAATACCTCTTCTGTTACTTCGATACCATTCATACCAAATCGTTCAAAAATATCTTTACCAACTTGTGTTTCCGTATTATGGAAAGCAGGCAAGCAATGACAGAATTTTGTATTTGGGTTACCGGTAAGTGCCATCATTTCCGCATTAATTTGAAATGGTTTAAAGAGATTAATCCGTTCTTCCCACATATCGTAGGTATCGCCCATCGTTACCCATACGCCTGTGTAAATCACATCAAGACCTTTCACGCCTTCTGCCACATTATCTGTGCATGTAATCGTAGCGCCTGTTTCCTTCGCCACCTTTAAGCATTCTTCGTAAAATGGACCTGCTGGCCAGAATTGTTTAGGACCGATGAGGCGAAAATCCATGCCCATTTTTACGGCACCACTCATCAATGCATTACACATATTAGATTGACCATGACCTACATAGGCATAGGAAATTTCATTCAATGGCTTGTCGATATTTTCTTGTAATGTAAGAAAGTTAGCCAATGTTTGTGTCGGATGGTCCATATCTGTTAGGCCATTCCATACAGGTACACCGGAATATTGTTCCAATGTGTCCACATCTTCTTGATCAAAGCCACGGAATTCAATACCATCAAACATAGAACCAAGCACGCGCGCTGTATCCTTTAACGATTCTTTTTTATTCATTTGAGATCCAGTTGGACCAAGGTACGTAGTATGTGCCCCTTGATCAGCGGCACCTACCTCAAAGGCGCACCGTGTTCTTGTGGAATCCTTTTCAAAAATGAGGGCAAAGTTTTTACCTTCCATTGTTTTAATTTCTTTGCCAGCCTTCTTATCCGCTTTTAATTTAGCTGCCAAATCTAAATAATATTGTATTTCTTCTGGTGTATAATCCAACATGGTTTTAAATGACTTATTATGTAAACTTTTCATGATAACTCCTTCAATCTATACGATGTATAAATATATAAAATTATTGTTTTGGTTGTAAATATTCAGCAGCAATGGCTGCCATCATAGTAATGCCTGACTCAAGAATCGTTTCATCAATAGTAAAACCTGCATTATGAAGTGCAGGATTACCATCAAATCCAGTTCCTAACCAAAGAAACGCACCTTTGATTTTTTGTAAATATGCGGAGAAATCCTCTGCGGCCATCGATGGATGTTCTGGATGTACGACTGCCTCTTTACCTAGATATTTTTCTACAATCGATGTGGCATAATCAATAGCATCAGGATCGTTGGTGGTAGCACCATGTCCACGTTTATAATCTAAGGTACTCTTTGTCTTAAACATCATATCAAGAGCTTGTAAGCTTTCACCTAACCGCCATTCAATATAATCACGTTTTTCTGGTTCATAGGTACGGCATGTACCTTCGAGGTATACATCGCCACAACCCACATTATAGCGATCACCACCATTAATAACGCCTATGGTACACACAAGATTTTCCATTGGATTGGTTTCACGAGCTACTATGGATTCCACATTAACAATCCAGTTAGCAGCAGCTACAATGGCATCAATACCATTATGAGGCTCTGCACCATGAGTCGATTTTCCTCCAATATGAACAAGGAAATGGTCTGATGCAGCCATTAGATGACCTTTTTTTAGACCTACTGTTCCTACTGGCAATTGTGGCCATACATGAAGGCCAAAGATTTCATCAACATCGTTAAGAATACCACTATCTACGATACCTTGTGCACCTGGATTTAAAGCCTCCTCTTCAGAAGGTTGAAATACAAGTTTAACCGTACCATGTAATTGATTTTTTATAGATTGCAAAATAGCAGCAGCACCAAGCAAAATCGCTATATGACTATCATGGCCACATGCATGCATAACACCTTCGTTTTGAGATGCAAATGGCAATCCTGTTGTTTCATGAATCGGCAATGCATCTATATCTGCCCGTAAAGCTATAACAGGGCCTGTATGCGCACCTTGTATTTTACCGATAACTGCATAATCAGAGATATCATTTACATAAGGAATTCCTAATTCACCAAGAACCTTTTGAATGAATAACGAAGTTTCTTTTTCTTGACCCGATAATTCTGGATGACTATGTATATGTCGACGCCATGCCACAACTTGTTCTAAATATTGTGAAGCATATTGTTTTATTAAGCTTTCTAATGTGTGCATGGCCATATCTCCTTTATGTTTTATACATTTTATATTCATGTTTTGTGTATATTTATAATCTATGTACGTATTATAATACTATCTACCATTATATTCAAGTATTTATACATGTTATTCGTATTTTTATTTATCATTATAAGTATTATATTTTGTCATATAAAAAACACCTTCTAGCATATCTATTCCATTGAAGGAACTCTGATTTGTTTAGAAGGTGTCTCATATTTATTTTTCTATACTTCTTGATTTACAGGCTACCTCAAATATATCTAATCTATCTATATTACTCAATTCACAATACCTCTATTAAAGAATTTACCTACTATTTTTCGTAATATTGTTTCATTTGTGTATAGCCATTGACGATGACCTCAATTTCACCAGTTCTAGGATGGAAAATAAGACCATGAACAGGTACGTCTTTTGGAATCAATGGATTCATACGCAATTCATCCACTGTTTCCTCCACATTTTCTGCAGGATGCGTAAATCCATCTGCCCAATGTTCCATTTCCTTCTTCACCATGTGAATAGCCTCAGGTGCAATACCACGAGCTAACATTTTTTCTGTCAAATTTTTAGCCGTAGTTTTAGCCATACCGCATTCATGATGACCAATGATAAAAATTTCGTTAACACCTAACTCATAAATGCAAACTAACAAGCTACGAACAACACCATCAAAAGGACCTGTAATACAATTACCGGCAGTCTTAACAATCTTAGCCTCACCACGACCAATATCCATGGAATCCTCTAAAAAATTCACAAGACGCGTATCCATACACGTAACGATTGCCATCTGACGGCTCGGCATTTTACTACATTTTGTATCCGTTTCTACATAACCAGTATTCTGGTCCTCTACATACTCACGATTGTGTGCCAAAATATCTTCTAATAAACTCATGTTTCCTCCAATACATTATTTTCTACGTTGCCAAAAGAGAGTACATACTTGCTCGCTCCAGCTAGCTTAACGGTCTTCGGCCTAGGGCCTCGACCTACTAAAGTCGCTGTGCTAGTATGTACTCTCTTTTTACATCTACTAAAATTATCTATCCGGAGTCGCCAATGCCTCGATTGCGACACTGCCACCACGGACAACTTCAATGCGATTAACGAACATATCCTTAAACAAGGTAATCATATCATTGTTCTTGGATACTGTTTTCACGCATTGTACTAGTACAGATTTTCGATTATAGTCGATAACTTTTAGATCAAAAGTTTCTACAATGCGGAATATTTCTTGTTTATCTGCTTCTTTGCAGCTATTAACCTTGATGAATAATAATTCTTTTTTTGTAATAGGCATGTCTGTAAAATCGATGACCTTAATAACCTCAACACTGCGATTAAGTTGTTTAATAATTTGTTCGTATGTCAAATCGTCGCAGGTGAGTTCAATCGTCATACGTGACATAGTAGGATCTTCTGTTTCGCCTACGGTCAATGTATCTAGATTATAATTTTTACCAGCGAAGAGGCCCGAAATTTTTGCCAATACGCCGATTTGGTTTTCTACATATGCTGAAATGCAGCGTTTTTCTAAATGTAATTCCATAGCCCCTCCTATTTTTTATCCTTTAATAACATGTCGCTCAACGATTTACCTGCTGGTACCATTGGCAATACATTTAACTCTGTTGGAACGATACATTCAATAAGTGTTGGTCCTTCTTTGAAAGCATCCGCTTTTGTAAAGGCCGCTTCTAGTTCTTCAACTTTTGTAACACGTATACCTTGTGCACCATAGGCTTCTGCTAATTTCACAAAGTCTGGTACATATTCAAATTCATCGTTATCAATCATATCACGAGTAACGATAGCGCTTTCATCCATCAATAAATTAGTACATGCATAGCGTTTATCGTAGAATAATTGTTGCCACTGACGCACATTACCAAGATAGCCATTGTTGATAACAACCAAAGTCACAGGCAAATGGTAATGCATAGCTGTTGCAAATTCTTGAATATTCATTTGCACGCCCCCATCCCCACAAATGGCGAATACGCGTTTTGTAGGATTGCCAAATTGAGCACCAATAGCTGCAGGGAATCCATAGCCCATCGTACCTAAACCACCAGATGTCAACAATTGATGATTGCCTTCGATTTCGAGAAATTGCGTAGTCCACAATTGGTTTTGACCTACATCGGTCGCCACCACTGGACGATCATAATGATTATTAATGTAGTCGATAATATTTTGAGGCGTAAGACCTTCTTCACCAGCTTGCGTAACAGGATGCTCTTCTTTTAACTGTTGCAATTGAGCTGTCCAATCGCCTAAGTCGTGAGGTTCAATATATTCTAATAAAGCCTCAATCGCTAGTTTTGCATCCGCCACAATTGGAATATCTACCTTAATATTTTTAGAAATAGATGCTGCATCTACGTCGATGTGTACAATCTTACAGTTTTGTGCAAATGTACTCAATTTGCCGGTAATACGGTCATTAAAACGCGTACCAATGGAAATCATAACATCACAATCAGTAATGGCCACATTCGGTGCATAGCCACCGTGAATGCCTACATTGCCTAAGTACAATGGATGACGTGAACTAATAGCCCCTTTCCCCATCAAGGTAGTCACTACAGGAATTCCCGTTTTATCTACCAGCTGTGTCATCAATTCATTAGCACCACTGATGCTAATACCGCCACCTAATAAGAATAAAGGGCGTTTAGCTTTAGCAATAACGGAGCACGCTTTTTTTACCTGTCCGATATGAACTGTCATATTTGGCTTGTAACCACGGATATTAACTTCATCAGGATATACATCAGATCCCATCGCTTTTTGAATATTCTTAGGAATATCTACTAAAACAGGACCTGGGCGGCCGGTACGAGCAATGTAAAATGCTTCTTTCAAAATGCGACCCAAATCTTTACGATCACGAACTGTCACTGCATATTTGCTAACATTACGAACTATACCGACTGTATCTACTTCTTGAAATGCATCATTACCCATTAAGGACAAATCAACTTGACCAGTAATACACACCATAGGTACACTATCTGAGTAGGCTGTAGCGATACCAGTAACAAGATTTGTTGCACCTGGACCAGACGTAACCATACAAACACCGACCTTGCCAGTACTACGTGCATAACCATCGGCAGCATGTGCCAATGCTTGCTCATGGCGAGGTAAAATAACCTTTACTTGATCTTGTTTATATAATTCATCCATAATATCGATGGTTGCTGCACCAGGATAGTTGAATAAAATCTCAACATTCTCCTCTTGCAATGCTTTCACCACGTATGCGGCACCTGAAATCATAGCCATCCTCCTATATAACAACCCACACATACTAGTAGATTATATCTAAAAAATTGAATATTGTTATTATTTATGATATACTTTTTAATATATCACATCTTAGTTGATGTGAGCATGAAATAACTCAATAAATCACTAAATTTAGTCGTATTTTCTGAAAGGACTGAATACTATGAAAGAAATTTTAGGTTTCCACTTAAACGGTTGCCCTTATTGCCATAACGCATTCCGTGCAATCGAAGAATTACAAGCAGAAAATCCTGCATATAAAAATATCAAAATCAACTGGGTTGAGGATCAAGATGCACATGAATTATTCAAAACGCATCCATATGAATACTACCCTAACCTTTGGTTCGGTACTGATAAACAATACGAAGCACAACCTGGTGAAAGCTATGACCAAACTAAGGCATACATCAAGGCTGTATTCGACAAAGCGTTTGCATAAAACTATATAACTAATAAAATGCACCTCTAACATACAATCTAATGTTAGGGGTGCATTTTATTATGCATTAGTGTTAATGTTTTTCTTATCCTTCCATTCTAAATACATATGACGAATAACCTGAATTGGAGAATGCAATAACATCCGCGGACCACCATAGTGCATGATTTCACGGATTTTTTCTCGGTAGGTCGGCGCATAACAATGTGTTTTGCATACGCTACAGAACGTCTTATGCTCCATATGTGGGCATACATCGATGCGATACTGTGCATACTGCCATACCTGTTCACAATCTTCGCATAATTGGCCCTTTTGCGTATGATGTTTGTCATGACAATAGATGCCAATAATTTGACGCATCGTTTTCAATTCTAGTTGACGCTTTTCTTCTACTGTCATAATACCTCCTACTTAACAGACCAGGATACCCATGCAACTGTATCCACTGTCTTATTATGAATTTCGCCATCAATAGCACGTGGTTCAATAAGTTGTCTAATTTCTCGCTTCATATCTTCCATGATGCCCCACCCATTATTGTGAAGACGCATTGTGAAATAATCTACCGCTTTATCAATGCTCATAACCTCTGTTTCAGGAACTGTTTTGTAGGTGACTTTCACATTATGACCTATCTCATGAATAGCATCTAAACATTCTTTCAGTTTACCAGCCCACGGAAATGAATCTCGTCCGAAGAAATGTTCTGATAACATATCCACCGTTTCATCCATACGTTCACTAAATGCAATCCATAGACACGTATCATGGCTTGCATTATGCATGGCACGTATATTATCTACATCAAACATGATAGGGCAGAAAATGCTATAGACCAAATCAAACGTTTTATCCCAGCCTAATTTCTGCCTAGTTTCTTCAGACCATGGTGCAATATATAGGCTTACATCAAGGCCTTCTTTATCTGCCAGTTGTTTTGCACCATGAATCATACCATCGGATAAATCAATACCCGTAGTTTTATAGCCTTCTCTAGCTAATCCAAGTGCGTAATCGCCGACACCACAACCAATATCGAGGGCAGTCCCACCATTTGGAGGTAATAGATGTTCGTCCTTTAAAAATGAGAGAAAGTCAGTTACCTGTGCCTTACGATCTGCTCGATTATGTAGTTCTACGAAAAATTTAGATCGATTATTCCAGGCCGCTTGTTCATCGCGCCAATCATGGAGATCAACGGATACTTCTTGTATTGTATTATTCATGTTATATCCTCTACTATGATACTGTATATACTAATGTAAATATAGTTAACACAATATCCATATAACCCCATCGTTCCAAATGGGCAGTTCAGATTTTGTATATGGATACTATATTTGTATTGTATATTATTCTCAATAATTTTTGTGTTACTATAGTCACATTTACTTATCTAATCACATTATGCTATTATAATGATCAGAAAACATAATTCTTTCTATCAACTCTAGATGATTAAAATACATATGAAAAAAGGACTATAACCTTATGCAATATGATGCATTAAGTTATAGTCCCTTTGATGTACTAAATTATTTTTTATCGTCTTGCTTAGTTTCTTCTGTTTCTACAGGTTTGCCAAGCTCATTTTGTTTTAAAACTTGTTGTTCTAATTCTTCTACACTAGTTGGTTGATTAGATTGTTCAGGTTTA
>ERZ772986.448-NODE-448-length-26247-cov-3.658254_pt1 | contig 26247 bp, 19 predicted proteins | sample MGYA00511898_ERZ772986 | MGnify/ENA primary metagenome ERZ772986 (study PRJEB29015, sample SAMEA2737934) | human oral metagenome | biome: human oral; feature: human-associated habitat; material: dental | place: China | collected 2148 ... | reverse complement strand
GTGCAATATGCCGCTAAACGCAGTGCGTTTTGGTGCTAAATGCAGTGTGTTTTGGTGCTAAATGCAAGGTAAAATGCTGCTAAATGCCGTGCAAAATGTGGCTAAATGCGAAACGAAACGCATAAATATCCGCTGCAATGGTATAAATAAAACCCTTTCGAACCATGAAACACATGTACGAAAGAGGCGAAATGGTCGTTAAAAAGTTGGATTTTATGGTCTAAAAGCAGGTAATCGGGCTTGAAGAATTATGAGTTGACAACCAAACTAGAAAGGCTAAATGGTGCAAAACGCAGGTTTCTTTCTCAAATACAGACAAGATGGAAGGTGTAAAAAGCCCAAAACAGTAGTTATTTACCTACTTTTCGGCCTACATTTTCGCTAGAACGAAGTGAACATTAGAACAATATCGTAAAATAAAAATAATTATTTTAAGTTTTTGAATGGGTTAATTTGTGAGGCTTTTGTTGATGAGATGGCGGATTCGGGAGTTGTTGGGTTTCGTAAGTTTATAAGCCGGTGAGTTGACTTGTCCCGCACCCCTCAATTTAAAGAAATATTTAAAGTCGAGACGACTTCCTTTAAACAAATGTTTAAATCATGCCAGAAGCCTGTATTTGTGAGCCGTTTATTTTGTAGTTATAAAAACAATGCGTATTTTTGTGCATAACGTAAGGAGAGGAAAGCGGTACGAACCAAACAGAATGGAACAAATATCCCACTGTAAAACAGAACGAGTAAAGCGGTACGAACCAAACAGAGTGGAACAGCTTTCCCACTATAAAACAGAACGAGGAAACGGGCCGAACTAGGACTAGTTTCGCTATTTTGTCTCGTATCAGACAGCAAGACAAAAGCCTTACAACAGCAAGAGTAGCAACAAGTATGCCTATGCAATATCTCCACACAGCCATAATTGCACTTTATATCATCGTCACCATCGGCGTGATGGTGCGAGTTCTGATGGACCATAGGCAGCCTGCCAAGACTATGGCGTGGCTTCTTGTGCTTACATTCGTACCTGTGGTGGGCATCGTTTTCTACTTCTTCTTCGGACAAAACACGCGAAAGGAACGCCTCATCAGCCAAAGGAGCATGGACAGGCTCACCAAACGCAGCATGTTGGAATACGCCGAGCAGGGCGAACTGCAACTACCAGACGCCCACAAGGAGCTGATTAACCTCTTCACCAACCTCAGTTTGGCCCTACCCTACAAGGACAACGAGGTGGAGATATTCACCACAGGGCATGATTTCTTCCTCGACTTGCTTGCCGAGATAGGCCAAGCGCGCCACCATATACACCTGGGCACATACATTATTGAAGACGATGCACTGGGCCGACTGGTTGCCGACGCCCTCATCGACAAGGCCAAGCAAGGTGTAGAGGTGCGTCTGATATACGATGATGTGGGCTGTTGGAGCGTTGGCAACAGCTTTTTCGACCACTTGGCGCGAGGTGGCGTACAGGTGCAATCGTTCATGCCCGTGCGCTTTCCCATGTTCACCAGCAAGATGAACTACCGCAACCACCGCAAACTCTGCATTATCGACGGCCGAACGGGCTACATCGGCGGCATGAACGTGGCCTTGCGATATGTGAAAGGCACGCGAAAGCAAGAATGGCGCGACACACATGTGCGCCTTCGAGGCGGCGTGGTGTACGGCATTCAGCGCGCATTCCTGGTGGATTGGTACTTTATGGCGCGCACACTTATCACCGATAAGGTGTATTATCCCGTACTTTCGCCCCAAATTAGCAACAATTGCATCGCGCAAGTGGTAACAAGCAGCCCAGTTTCGCCTTGGCCCGACATCATGCAAGGCTACATGCGCATACTGTTAGAGGCCAAGAAATACGTTTATATGGAGTCGCCTTACTTCTTGCCCACCGAGCCGATACTCTTCGCTATGCGAACAGCAAGGCAAGCAGGAGTAGACATCCGCCTAATGCTCCCTGCAAGAACCGACTCTAAAATCATTGAGTGGGCTGGCCGCTCGTATGTGCAAGCGGCTTTAGAGGCAGGGGTTATGATTTGCTTTTACTGCGCAGGCTTTAACCACAGCAAGCTGCTGGTGTGCGACGACAGTCTTTGCACCTGCGGTTCTACCAATGTAGACTTCCGAAGTTTCGAAAACAACTTCGAGGCCAATGTGTTTTTCTACGACAAGGAGATGGCCTTGAAGATGAAAGAAGTGTTCTTAACCGACGAGGCCGAGTGCATCGTGCTGGACAGTCCCGACATTTTTGCGCACCGTCCTTTCCTTGCCCGACTATGGGAATCGCTCATCCGACTGCTTTCCCCGCTGCTTTAAATGGCTAACCGAAAGCCGCAGGCCCCTCATAACCTCACGCTACAAGTGCCGACACCTTTTATTCGGGAAGAACCAAAGGTTGCATCTTCTTCAGCATTTCGTCGAAAAAGTCAGGCGAAACAGGTACGCCACGCAACGTCCTAACCCTTGGATAGCCGTTGAAATAAACGTCTTTTGAAATATACCAACCATAGTTTTCCACCTCTCTAACGCGCTTAACTTGCCCGTCTAGCTTACGAAAGTTACTCGGCGATACTACCGAAAACATCTTTTTACCCGAAGAAAGCGACAGTGCCAGCACCAGATATTCGCGCTGCGGAACATGCTCTTGCGCCACCTGCAATGCCTTTCCCCTTTCAGAAACCTTCATGTTCCAGCCGTATTCACGGTTTAACTTGCTCATCATCGCCCTAAAAACATCGCCATGTGGAGCCGTATCTTGGATATTGTTGTACGCTATATAATAATGTATCATCTCGTGCAGCAACACGTTTTTAAAGCCTTTCTCGTCTTGTTCGAACAGTATGCTCACATGTATAGCGTAATCAAAGGTTTCCACTCGCCCCAACCTAGCCCGTCTTTTACAGCGCATCGAGCCCAATTGCGTTCTCGAACGCGACAGCATTAAACGCGGTTCGGGCAACTTTCCGCCGAAATAATCGCGGTTAAACTCGCCGAACCATGCTTTAAGGTGTGCCTGTGTCAGTTTAAAGTTGCTTTTCATCTGTGGTCAAAATCCTCGTGGTTGAGCGCTTTTCTCTTTGTCTTGTCCTCCCTATTAAGTGTTTATCACCCTTAAAAACTCTTCGTTATTGTGGCCACCACATACTCGCTACGGGTGCCAATCCTAAACTTTCCGCCCCAAATGCCAATGCCGCTAGTTACATAATAGCGCGTATTACCCTTCGTCAACGGCCCGTATGCGTCTTCGTATATGGCGTCTTCAATCCACGATATGGGCCAAACCTGCCCATAATGTGTGTGTCCGCTAAGCTGAAAGTCTACTCCTGCCCGTTGCGCCTCTTCCAAATGGTAGGGCTGATGGTCTAACAGAATGGTGTATTTAGAGGGGTCTACCTTGCCCATCAGTGTTTTAAGCGACGCCCTTCGCCCATTGGTTCGGTCGTCGCGCCCCACGATATTGAGGTTCATCACCTGCACAACGCTGTCGCGCAGCAGGTTGATGTTGGCATCTCGATAGAATTTCTCGGCGTTAGCGTCACCACTATAATACTCGTGGTTACCCAAACAAGCATATATAGGCACCTTAATTCGGCGGAATTCTTCGGCTACATGCTCTTCCAACAACGGCCGCACGCTGATGTCGATGATGTCGCCAGCTATGAGCACAAGGTCGGGGCGTTCGGCATTTATCAAGTCCACCCAACGCGCGAACTCCGCCCTACGATTGTGATAACCCAGGTGCAGGTCGCTAATCATCACCACTTTAAGCGGCTTGTCCAAGTGTTTGGAAGTGTTTAGATGCAGCTCTTGGCGCACCTTATTATTATAATGTATATGGCCATACACAAAAACGGCCAGCAACACGCCCAATACGGTGAGCGTTCCAAGCAAGCTATTATAAACGAAATGCTTGGGAACAAGATGCACCAGCCTGCCCATGTCGAGCAAAAGAAAGAGCATAACGGCATAGAGTAGAACGAAAACCGAAGACGTTCCAATTTCATATACGCCCGTGGCAAGGGGCATTGGCACTTTGTTTAGCCCAACACCGAAACTGAAAACCAACGCAACAAAGCCCAAAGAGAGCAATGTAAGTAGCACGATTTTTAGCCAATTATGCAGTGGAACAATGTTCCAAACATGCCAAAACACATATATATGCCCAACAATAGGGATGAGCATAAACAATAACATTCCAAGTTTCATACTGCGAAGTTACGTAAAATATGTCAAATTAAGCATTTTATATTGTGTAAAGAACACTTCATATCAAAAAAAAGTATTAGCTTTGCAACTTGTTCAACAAGGCGAACTCCATCACGTTCGTCGCTAATTATAATAGTATGAAAAGATTTTTTACTACATTATTCATCGCCTTAGGCGCATTTACCGCGTTTGCGAAAAGCTATACGGGCAGACTTGTGGTAACGGTTAATGGCGAAACACTCAGCAACAAGACTGCATCCATCGACGTAGACCAACAAGGCGATGGCAGTTACACCCTCTCGCTGAAGAACTTTTCGATTAGCCTAAGTGGTCAAGAACTTAACATTGGCACCATCAACATCCCTGCCACGCCCTACGCTCTGGGCAATGCGCGCTTACTTCAAGCCAACAGAAACGTGCCAATAAGCAGCTTAGGGAATGTGCCTATCAACCTCCTTGCACAAGAATCAGTCGACAAGCTACATGCCAACATCGACATCAACTTTAATGGAATGACTATTAAAGTGGTGTTCGGCGAAGGCTATCAAGTGCCTAACAGCAACTTTGAAACCTTCGGGGCAAGCAAAGAGCCAAATCGCTGGCACTCGTTCCAAAGCGTTACTGGCTCGTTTGCTAACTCAGCAAAAACAGATGCAGCCATCAGCAGCGACCAAACTCGCCCTGGTTCAACAGGTAAGAGCAGCGTTCTAATTAAGTCAAGAGAGAAAGGCTTTTTCTTTTTCAGCGTTATTGCCAACGGAACATTGACGACAGGCAGACTGAATGCCGGTTCATCAACCGCTTCCAACGCCAAGAACAACTCGTTCCTCGACCTCGCCAATAAGGACAAAGACGGCAATGGCGACCCATTCTACACCGAATTAAGTGGCCATCCCGACAGCCTTTCCTTGTGGGTGAAGTTCAAACAAGGCAAACCGTCTGCGGCACATCCATACGCAACAGCTAAGGCAGTGATTACAGACGGCACCTATTATCAGCTGCCAGAAGAGAAAGGTAAGACCTACAAAAAGATGGCAGAGGCCATTAACAACGAGATTGCCGACACCAAAGGTGAATGGAAACGTCTGTCCATCCCCTTCAGTTACGTTAATAACAGCATCGACCCGAAAGCCATACTCGTTACGCTTTCTACAAACGCCGATGCAGGCAAGGGTAGCGGAAGCGACGAATTATACGTAGACGACCTCGAATTGGTGTACAACTTTGGCGTTGAAGGCATCAGCATCAAGGGTCAAGCACTTGCAAACTTCGCAGAAAACACCACCGAATACACCCATATTGTAGGCAACGCAACTGCCGACGACATTACGGTGAAGACCAAAGGACAAGGCATGCTGGTAGCAAAAACCGTTGAAAACGGCAAGGCCACCGTGCTGGTTGCCAGCAACGACCTAAGCAAATATCGCCTTTACACCATCAACGTAACCACAGGCATCAACAACATGCCCAGCGTTGAGGCCAACAAACAAGTGGAAATATACACTCTCGACGGCGTTCGCGTAAACAACACCAATCGCAAGGGCGTGTATATCATCAAAGATGCACAAGGCAAAACACGCAAGGTAGTGAAACAATAAGTCCTAAGAAAAGCATGGCGATGGGGCTTTCTGTGCGCAAAACGTCAGCCTAGCCCACTCGCCCACCCCATAAAGGGTGCTTTCCTACAATACAAAACATTGCCTGCGGTTGCCAAACAGCCACAGGCAATGTTTGTTTTAGCCCCGCTGGCTAGGCATTCCTCTATTAAGGCAAGGCGGCCTAGCCGCTTTATCATTCATCATTACAACGTAAACAAAGACCTAACTCACCAACATGAACCCCATCTGCAACATCCACACACCTTATTATATAGGTGCAACAAACACGGCCACTTCAACACAGCACGTGCTTAAATCCATATTCGCTGCCCTCACTATCCTATTCGCCGCACTTGTTCCAACCACTGCGCAGGCAGCCAACGACACGCAAATTAAAGCCGCCAGCCCCGAAGTGCAATACATCGGACGCGTGGAACACAACGCCACAGCAGGCACCGTGCGCTACGATTGGGTGGGAACCTACCTGCGAACAGGCTTTACAGGTACAGAGATTGCCGTCTTAATCTCAGACGAAGGCGAAAGCTATCACAACGTTTTCGTTGATGGCAAGTGGATAAAGAAGATTAGGGTAAAGGGCAACACGCCCCAACGCATGGTGTTGGTCAACGGCTTGAAGAGCGGAAAGCACCAACTAGTGTTGCAAAAATGCACCGAAGGCGAATACGGACGCACCACAGTGCACGCCTTGCTCTTGTCTAAAGGTGGCTCATTGCATGCCGTCCCTGCCCCAAAACGGCTTATCGAGGTGATTGGCGACTCGTACACCTGCGGCTATGGCACAGAAAGCAACAAGGCTACCGACCCCTTTAAACTGGAAACAGAAAACTGCGACAAGGCTTATGCCTGCCTATTGGCGCGCTATTTCGATGCCGACTATGTGCTGGCAGCCCATTCTGGCCGCGGCATGGTGCGCAATTGGAACGACACGGTGCAGATTTCGAAAGGCAACATGTCGCAACGCTACCTACAACTCTTCGACCATTACGCCACCACCCCTTACGATTTCAAGGCCTATCGCCCCCAATTGGTGCTGATAAACCTTGGCACAAACGACTATTCCACCATCATTACGCCCTCTGTTGAGCAATATGTGGGCGCATACGTTAAGCTTATCGAGCTTGTTCGCAAACAATATGGGCCAGTACCCGTTATCTGCATTCGCCCCCATTCGGCAGGCGCGTACCTCTCCGCAAGCTTTAAGGTGCTGCAACAACGGCTGTCTGCGCACAAGGATGTGCATTTTGCCGAGTTCATGCCAGGCATTATTACCGTAGACAAAGACCTTGGCGCAAGCTACCACCCCAACTATTCGGGACAACAAAAGCTCTGCATGACACTCGTTCCCCTGGTGTCGGCGGTGATGGGATGGGAAATAAACTAAAGAAAAAGAGGAAATAAACCAAAGATAAAGAGAAAATAAACCAAAGATAAAGAGAAAAACCTATCACTACAAGCCACGTGTAGTGGTGCTACAAGCACTTTGTAGGCAGGCTACAAGCATTTTGTACTGGCAGTACAAGCCGTTTGTAGCCTGCCTACAAAAAGCTTGTACAGCACCCAAAACAAAGCCTACTGCCGAACAAAGGCCTTACAACACGCAGGCAAAGGCATGGTTGGATATTGCCCCAAACCCTTCTAAACAAAGAAGTTTAGACTCGTCAAACGCCTAAACTCCATCATCATATCACACAGAAGCTCCAATATTCAGCGACTTACGCCCCCAAAACCTCGCCTTTTTAAACCAAAATTTCGCTACCCAATCGCCGTGCCAACTCGTTGCGAATTGTCTGCATGTCCTTAAATTCGGCCATTAGTTGCATCAGTTTTTCAGGGTCGCTGGCCGCTTGTGCAATCTCCGTTTGCAGCGTTTTTAGGCGATGCTCCACATAATCAAGGCGGAAATCGAGCAGCAAATGCACCGTTCGTTGGCGCAGTTCGTCCTCTTTCTCCTTTTCTTTCAGTCGTTTTTCTTCCTCGTCTAGCGGATGGATGGGTTCGGGTTGTTTCAGTTTTAGGTACTGATACGGGTCCATGCACAGTTCGGTTGCCAATTTGCTCAGCTCAATATCTTCGTGATGCACAAAGTAAGGCTCTGCCTTAAAGTCGGGATACACGCTCCTTTCGGCTGCCTCTTGCAGTATTCTGTTAAATAGCGGATGTTGAAACGCCAACTCGTCTTGCATGAAATCGTATTGAATAAACTGCGCCACGGTGAGGTTAAGCAAGTTTCCATCCTCATCTTCCACGTTGCGCAGCACAATCCGTTCGCCGTACTTCACCACCTGTTCCACCAACATACGCTCCACCTTAGCCGCCTGTTGCAAGGGTGTAACCGTCTGAATGGTGGGCCGAGGCGTTGTTTCCATACTCTCTTGAACCGCACGCGATGTTTCCGTAGACCGCCTTTCGCGGCTCTCACGTATGTATCTGTTCATGCTGTTGATGAGCGTTGTTTCGGCCACCCCTAGCCGTTGGGCGCAATCGTGCAAGTAAGTGTCGCGCAAAATCTGGTTGGGAATAACCGAAACGCTCTGCACAATAGACGAGATAGCCTCCGAACGGCGAGCAGGATCGGTTACGCCATCGAGCAAAACCCGCGTTTTAAACTGTATGAAGTCGGTCTGATTGTCGGCAATATACTTCCTAAACTCCTCGGCATTGTGCTTTCTGGCAAAGCTGTCTGGGTCGTCGCCATCGGGGAAAAGCAACACTTTTACGTTCATACCCTCGGCCAACAGCATGTCCGTTCCACGCAAGGCGGCGTGTATGCCCGCCGCATCGCCATCGTAAAGCAGCACAATGTTCGAGGTAAAGCGGTGTAAGGTGTGTATCTGATGTATGCTAAGAGCCGTACCAGAGTTAGCCACCACGTTCTCAACGCCACACTGGTGCATCGAAACAACATCGGTGTAGCCCTCCACCATGTACACGCAATCTTCTTTGGCAATGGCTTTCTTGCCCTGAAAAATGCCATATAGTTCGTGGTCTTTATGGTAAATGTCCGAGTCGGGCGAGTTAACATATTTCTGTTGTACGCCTTTTGTGCGCGAGTCTAGCAGTCTTCCGCCAAAGCCAACCACCTTTCCGCTAACGCCAAACCACGGAAATATAACACGCCCGGCAAAGCGATCGACATACCGTCCGTCGTCGGTACGATAGCAAAGTCCCGTCTTTACCAAGAAATCCACGTTATATCCCTTGTCTCTTGCCGTGCGCGCCAGTAGCTCTCTGTCGTTAAGGTCGAACCCCAAGCGAAACTTTCGCACGATGTCGTCTCTGAAACCGCGGCTCCTGAAATACTGCATGCCGATGGCAAGCCCGTCTACATTGTTGTGTAACGTTTCTTCAAAGTGTTTCGCGGCCCACTCGTTAACGATGAACATGCTCTCGCGTTCGTTCTGTTCGCGCCGTTCGTCGTCGCTCAGTTCGCGTTCCTTAATCTCGATATGATACTTGTTGGCCAGCCACCGCAATGCCTCTGGATAGGTCATTTGCTCGTATTCCATGATAAAGCTCACGGGGGTGCCACCCTTTCCACAACCAAAGCAATGGCAAATGCCACGCGCAGGCGACACCATAAACGACGGCGTGCGCTCGTTATGAAACGGGCACAACCCCTTATAATTCGCCCCAGCCTTGCGCAGGGTTACAAACTCGGAAACCACATCCACGATGTTGGCCGCCTCTTGTATCTTCTCTATGGTTGCTCTGTCTATCATGTCTTGTTTAACTGGATGCAAACGGCTTCAATAGAAACTGCCTTAACCAACTGCGAAGTTATAAAAAAAGATTGAAACAGGCAAGGGAGCAACCCGTAAAGAAAGGGCGACTTAATACAGGATTGATGGAGACGGCAATGGCTCATCCCACTAATTATCAGCAACACAAACACTTTTAACCCCAATTGATCGTTAGAAAAACCTGTTTCCATTTTGCCAAAGGAAACACTGAACACGCGAAAATATTTAAATCGTGGAGTCGTATTCCAAACATCAGAGGAAACTCTCCCTAACACTTTACCCTTGAAAATCCACAAAGACCGATTGGGGCTTAAACGAAAACAGGGCGAAGAAAAAATTCCTCACCCTGCCTTATTACTTCTTAAACAAGAATCTAATGGAGCTTATCTCCAACCTCCAACAAACTCAACTTTTTGGTTCAGCTTGGAAATTTTGTCTTGAATCTTTTCCATTTTCTTTTCTAGTTTCTCCACCTTCTTCTGCTCCTTGGCCAGCTTCTTGTTCATCTTGGTTACTTCTTTAAGCGTTTTTGCCCTAGCCTTGGCTGCCTTGGCGGTAGCCGCAGCGTCACGAGTGCTCAATCCCGTAACCACACTTGCATTAGCCTCTGCATTGACATCGGCTGCCTTCTTTCTTAGTTCGGCTAGCGAAGCTGTTGCCTTTTCGTATTGCAATTGGGTGTTGGTAAGCTGCGTTTGCAACTTCAATGCCTTTTGTTGGGTCTTCAAATCCCGGATTTCCTGATTGTCTGCGTAGACTGTTACCCCTAATGAAAGCATCATGATAGACGCTAGTATAAATCTCTTCATTGCTAAAACTGATTTTCTAAATTAATATTCTTTTCTCTAATTATATTGCAAAGATAACACAAAAGCAAATACTTTGCAATAGTTTGGCACGAAAAACAATCCATTTAGCAATTTTTATTGATTTATCGCAAGCAAAATGAGATTTTACAGGTGCAAAAGACGACAAGTTGATAGGCTAATAAGTTGACAAGTTAACGAGTTGTTTGTGGGGACTTACTCCACAGGAACAAGCCCCTCGATATAGCTACACAATATGCCGATACCCTTTTCATTTTCGCCGCCTTGCGGTATAATCAGGTCGGCATAGCGTTTGGTGGGTTCGATAAACTGCTCGTGCATGGGTTTGAGTACCTCCAAATAACGTTCCACCACCATCGAAACCGTTCGGCCACGGTCGATGGTATCGCGCTGAATATTACGTATCAACCGCTCGTCGGGGTCGGCATCAACAAATACTTTCAAGTCCATGATGTCGCGTAAGCGTTTGTTCAGCAAGGTCATGATGCCCTCGATGATGATAACGGGCTTTGGTTCTACATGTATTGTCTCCTTCAAGCGATTACAAAGCAGGTACGAATATGTGGGCTGTTCGATGGCAACCCCACTACGAAGGTCATGAACATGCTTAGTTAGCAGTTTCCAATCGAAAGCGTCGGGGTGGTCGAAGTTAATGGCATGCCGTTCTTCTTCGGTCATGTCCGACGTGTCGTTGTAATACGAATCGAGTGGAACCACCGCCACATAATGGGGTGGCAAGGCCTCTGCTATTTTCTTCACCACCGTTGTTTTGCCCGAACCTGTTCCGCCAGCAATACCTATTATCGTTGTCTTTTGCATCGTGTTATACTTTTATTGAGTGGATATTGTTGTCCTGTTTACAATTTTCTTCACGTCTATAAGCCCGTTGTTATAACGTTTCTTCAAACATCGCCTTGTACCATTCGGTTTTCTTCTCCACTTTAAGCGGATAGGCACGCGAAGAACTGGGCATGCGGTAGAGCCGCATTTCGCGACCGTCGGGTTGAAAGACAAACGGCACATACGTCCCAACCTTGGGCTGTTCGGCAATGCCGAAGTGCGCCCTGAGCACATCGGCAGCCAATTGTCCCGTCACCACTACATTCTTACAAGCGGGCACTTGCAGCAAAAGCTCGTCAAGGTTGGTGGGTTCTATCACTTCAAGGTCTTTGTCGGCAGCTGTCCTCGTGGTGCGGTTCACAGCCGTTGCCGTATCGTATATGCCCACGCCCTTTGCAGTGAGAAAGGCTTTCAGCTCGTCTAGCTTAAACGTTTTGTTGGCCTCGTCCACAAAATGTTGCTTGTCGGCGAAGAACGCCAAGCCAAAAATGCGCCACATATCGTTGGTGAAGTTGGGGTAAAAGAAGTTCATGCACCATCGTTTTTGCGATGGTGGGAAACTGCCCAGCATCAACAGCTTGCATCCTTTGGGCAAGAAAGGTTTAAAAGGGTGTCGTTCTACCATTGTTGTTTAACGCAACATTTAACGCTATAAAGGTTTGTCCGCCTGCTACTCTTTCTCTTTTACCAGATAAACCACCACGGGAAGGTGGTCGCTAAAACCATCGAGCCACACGCCACCGGCCGTTGTTCGCTTAGGCGTTCCCTTATACTTGCCCTCCGTTTGGAAGAGGTAATCGCGTTTAAATATTTGGTTTTTCCAATATTTTAGTGCAGTAAAGTCTTTCGAGCCATTGGCGTTGAGCAGATTTTTAGAGAGCAATATCTGGTCGAACAAGTTCCACGAGCCCTGAAATTGCAACGTACCTACCCCCTCTTTGGTCAGCACATTGTACCAAGGGTTATACATATCGCCCTGGCCCACCTCGCTCATGTTGGCTTTTCCACGCAGGCCTTGGCTGATACTTTTGTCCATCGGGTCGTCGTTCATGTCGCCCATTATCAGCACTTTGCAATCTTTATCCTCGCGTTGAACGGAGTCGCGAATGGCCAAGATTTGCCTTGCGCCTTGCTCGCGATAGAAAGAATCGCTAAACCTACTGGGCAAATGGCATACCACCACTGTTACATGTTCGCCTGCCAGCGTGCCACTCACCGTTAGAAAGCCACGTGTGTAGAAAGCGCTATCCTTCTCCAAGCTTTGCACGTAGGGCACAAGTTTAACGTTCCGCACGGTGAAAAGTGCAGGATTGTATAGCAATGCGCAGTCAATGCCGCGGCGGTCGGGACCTTCTATGTGGCAAAACTTATATCCACGAGCCGCCAATTCGGGTTGCGCAGTGAGGTCGGTCAACACTTTTGCGTTCTCCACCTCTGCCAATCCGATAACGGCACACCCCACGCCAGGCAGCACATCGGTACCCATATCGGCCAAAGCGCGTGCCATGTTGTGCAGTTTGTGGGTGTATTTCATGCCATTCCATTTGTACGAGCCACTTGGCAGAAACTCGTAATCGCGCTTGCCTTCGTCGTGGCAAGTGTCAAACAGGTTTTCTTGGTTGTAAAATCCTGCGGCGTAAACCGCGAATTTCTTTTGTGCTGCTGCCGATAATACGACCACAAGCAGGGCCGACAAGGCAAGCATCCTTCTAAAATAGCTCATGTTTTTGCGTATTGTTGTTCGTTTTCTTGTTCTTCAAAAGTGCGTTTTTGCCTTTCCGCTTCGCCAAGCACTCCGTGTAGGCGATTTCCAATTTCTCGCCAGGGGCAATGCTCCAAGCCAGCTTGGCGTTGCATATCAGGTGCACCAAAAACGTTCTTGAATTACTGTCTTTTCTGCTTTCGCCCGCCATTTATGCCAACAACTATTATCATCGGCAACTTCGGCCATAGCTAAGCAGTATGCAAATATCGTCATTTTATTTTGAAAACGAAAGCCATTGCCCCATTTTTTGGCTTTTGTAAGCTACAAAGAGTTAAGGCATGTTCTAAAAATTCCCCGCAAAGGTTCAATCGTTGTTCCTTGTATTGCTCTTCACTGCCTTTATCAAAAGCCAGCAAATCTACTGGGTGTTTGCATAACAAACCAAATTAGCTTGCCATTCATCGACGGGTAAACGCATTAACGAACCAACTAGCACATTAGCAAACTCGCAAACGCATCGAACTAAGAAGGGCGAAAGAATGTCCACACCCACCAACTAGCCCGACTGCAACTAGCCAACTGGAAAGTTCATTAACTGGTCTACTGGAAAATTCATTAACTGGTCTACTGGAACATTCGCCAACCTATCAAATCGTCTATCCTCAAAAAGAATGTCCGTTTTTCGGTGCAAATTTTAACATTATGAGTGCCCTTTCTGGCCTCCAACCGCGCACCTTGCCCCAAATAATCGATTCTCGCGAAGGTTGGTTTTGATGCAAAAAGGGGCTACTATGCGAATGCGGCAAAATGAATTTTTATTTAAAAGAACCGCCTTTTGTACCAGGTTTGGGCCTATTTACAGCAAAACACTGTGCAATATGCCGCAAAACGCACTGCATTTTGGTGCAAAACGCAAGCCATTTTGGTACAAAACGCAAGGCGTTTTGGTGCTAAATGCAAGGTATTTTGCCGCTAAATGCAGTGCGATTTGCTGCTAAATGCGAGATGATAAGCATAAAAATCCGCCGTGATGGTATAAATATAACGTCTTAGAATCATGAAACACATGGCTCGAAAGGGCAAAATAGCCGTCAAAAAGTCGAGTTTTAGGGGCAAAAAGCATGTATTTTGGCGTAAATAATCATGGGTTGGCAAGCAAACTAGAAAGGCAAAATGGTGCAAAATGCAGGTCTTATGCCTTGAAATAGACAAAACGAAAGACATGCAAGGTTAAAAACAGAAGCTATTTACCTACTTTTTGACCAATATTTTCGCTAGAACGGAGTGAAAATTAGAACGATATTGTAAAATAAATAATAACAATTTAAGTTTTGAGTTTTTAAGTTGATGAGTTGATAAGCTTATGAGTTGATGAGGTTGTAAGCTTGTAAGTTGGTGAGTTGATGTATTCGGGAGTTGTTGGGTTTTCGTGAGATGATAAGCCAGTGAGTTGATAGGCCGTAAGTTTTGAGTTCAATTTAAGTTTATGGATTGGCAGATTCTTGATTTGTTGGACTTAGTGTACCCTCCTTCTTCTTAAAGTTAAGCTGGTAGCTAAACGACAGTAGCACGTAGCTTTTAATCACGGGGCGATAGCTTTCGTTAAATCCTGTGGCCGATGCTGTGCGTTCGAGACTTTGCCGACGATTAAGAATGTCGTTCCAACTAAGGGTTAGGGTGGCCTCCTTACTACGAAGGAAACTCCAAGCCAACGACATGTTCCACAGCCATTGGTCGGCATCGCTGCTGGTCATCGTACCCCGATGCAGGTAACAAGAGGCATCGGTAGAGAGTTCTAGGTCGAAAGGCAAGTCGGCCATAGCGTTAACGCTTAGCGAGAAATCATGGTTTTTGGTGCGCGTTTGTGTCTGAATGTTGTGCGAAAAGCGTGGTTGCCAGTGTGCGCTAAACGTTATGTCGCCCCATTTTGGCACAAATCCGCATAGCAAGAGTACCTCTCCTTCACGCATTTTGGTAATGCTTTTCGTCACTTCGGCCTCGGTTTCGTCGCCGTTGAGCGACACTTCGCGCCGCAAGCCCAATGCCATGCTAAGCCCCAAGTTCCATAAACCCAGCTGTTTGTTCCATCCCAAGTTGGCGTTAAAGCTGTTGTTGCCGTTGATGTTTACTTGCCGATAGTGGCGCGCACCCGACTGGCGGTCGAGCCGCATCTCTTCGGCGAAGTCGTTAAGCGTGTTTTGGAAGCTGGCACTTAGCGAAAGTCCCCATCGTTCGTGTTCCCATTCTAGGTCGAACATGCTGTTGAACGCGGGTTTAAGGTTGGGGTTTCCTTCGCGAATAGCCAAGGGGTCGGTGGTGTTTCTGAAAGCGAGCAACATCTCTGCACTGGGTTGCGAGGTGTAGCCCGAATATTCCAAGCGCACACTCATGCCCTTTCCACGCCACCGCACATGTGCCGTCGGCTTGAAGTCGGCGTGTCGTAAGGTGGTATCGCGCTCTTCGCCGTGGTATCGTTGATGAAACCGCTTGCGCTGTGGCAGCAAAGTAAGGCCGCCATTGGCACTAAGATGTTCGCTATCGTAGTTGAATGTCAGTCGAAACTCTTGCCCAAGAGACGTCAGTTTGCTTTCGTTACTAAGGCTATCTACCCATTGTCCGCTGTTCCTAGCCTGGTCGTAGGTGTCTTGCTTGCGGTAATTCTTGGCCGCAACAATGCCCCAACCCGCCTGCAAACGCACCTTTTTGCCCAAAGGCTGAGTAAGCAGTGCGGTAAAGGATGTTTGCCTTGACTGCGTGGGCGATAGCTGTTGCAACTCTCTAAATTGCAAAGAGTCGGTTCCCAGCTTGTTTTTCAATTGCCGATAATGCGTTCTGCTGTGCGAATTGCTGGTGCTTTCGGCATTGTTGGCGTCCATTCGGCCCACAATACTCAATGCCGTACCCCCTTCGGCAAACGCATGAGTGAAATCGGCCGAGGCACTAAAGCTGTTGGAATGGCCGCGCGAGATGCTCTCTTCGTTACCCAACGTTATGGTATCTACGCGTGCCCGCTTGTCGAACAGCTGCGTTTCTTGCGCACTTTGGCTCTTGTTGCCGTACAGACTGGCAGAAAAATTCACGTTGAGTTGGCTGCGCTTAGACATTTCGTAAGTGGAAAAGAACCACAGCGTGCCACTAGTGTTGCGCCCATTCATGCTACTTGTTGAGGCATCTGCTCGCGTACCTGTCGTCAGATACTCTTCGCTGTAACTGGAACCAAGCATTTCGTTGTGGAAATCGTAAAGCGATGCACTGGCGTTAAGCTTTAATTGCTTGCCAAAATGCTTGTTCCCGTCGATGGATACCGAGTTGGTGTAATTGCCGTTGCCGGCTGTGGTGTTCTCCAAGTTGCTGCTTGCCACGCCAAACGACAAGCTTTCGCCGTTAGACCGCAACCAATTAAGCAGCGCGCTGTCGTTGCGTCGCCCCTGCGTGCCATGTTCGGCCTTAACGTTTGTGGTAAGGGCACCGTTAAATTCGTCCTTAGTCTGAATGTCGAGCGTTAGCTCTTGCAATCCGTCAGTAATGCCCGTGGCCTTTTCGAGGGTAGAAAGCAAGTCGTATATTTTAAGTTGCGACACCGCCTCGGCAGGCAAGGCAGCCAAGGCTCGTGCGATATTGTTGCCCATGAAGGTAGAGCCGTTGAGGTTAATCTTAACAAGCGGCTTGCCATTATAGGTTAGTCGGCCTGTCACTCGGTCGTAGCGCATGCCCGGAACCTTGCGTAACAGATACTCCAAGCTACCGCCTCGCTTGGTGTGTAGCCCGCCCACGTTGATAAGCGTGGTGTCGTTGCGCATCTGAATAAGCTTTCGACGAGCCACCACAACCACCTCGCCAAGGTCTTTTCCTTGGCGTAACGTGTCGGGGTCGCTTACCAAATGGCGCGGTTCCGACGATGTGACGGCGCGTGTTGGCAAAGAGGAAACGGCCAATAAGCCAACCGCTATATATATAAGGAGTAGCCTTATGCGCATCTAACTGTTTTCTGTTTTCGGCCATGAGGCCTGCAAGCAAGCCAAATGCAAAGGTAGTCTACACTTTCGGGCTGTGCAACAAAAAGGCTTATTATTTTACATCCGCACCGCCATTAAGCCTTGTTTTAGTGTAACCAGCCAACTTACAACACCAGCACATCCACCGCTGCGAGCCGTGCAACAGGCAAGACAAACACGAAAGCAGCATTAAAAACGCTACCTTGGTAGGCGAATAATGAATGCGGGGTTATCGAAATTCGATTAAAAGCCGTACCTTTGTGCCGTAATTGAACAAGAATTTATTGTGGGAGAAAACAGTTTCGAGCTATTAGATAAGATCAGGTACCCAGAGGACTTGCGCAAACTAGATGTTGAACAGTTGCCTCAACTGTGCCAAGAGCTACGCCAAGAGATTATAGAAGAGGTGTCGGTGAACCCCGGACACTTTGCTTCGAGCTTGGGCGTGGTAGAGCTTACCGTTGCTCTGCACTACGTTTACGACACGCCCGAAGACCGAATTGTATGGGACGTAGGCCATCAGGCATACGGCCACAAACTGCTAACGGGCAGGCGCGAGCAGTTTTTCACCAATCGTAAGCTAGGCGGCATTCGCCCTTTTCCCACGCCAATGGAAAGCCCTTACGACACATTTACCTGCGGACATGCCTCGAACTCTATCTCGGCTGCATTGGGAATGGCCGTGGCTGCCAAGCTAGGCGGCGACCAACAACGCCACGTTGTGGCCGTGATTGGCGACGGAGCGATGAGTGGCGGATTGGCTTTCGAAGGCATTAACAACGTGTCGTCTACGGACAACGACTTGCTCATCGTGCTCAACGACAACGACATGAGCATCGACCGAGCCGTTGGAGGCATGGAGAAATACCTGCTGAACATCGACACCAACGAAACATACAACCGCCTACGCTTTAAGGCTGCACAATGGTTGCACGCCAAAGGCTGGCTGGACGACGACCGCAAGAAGGGCATTCTGCGACTGAACAACGCCTTGAAGTCGGCTTTGAGCCACCAACAGAACATCTTTGAGGGCATGAACATACGCTACTTCGGTCCATTCGACGGACACGACGTGAAAGAAGTGGTGCGAAAGCTACGCCAACTCAAACTGATGCGCGGCCCAAAGCTACTACATCTGCACACCACCAAAGGCAAAGGCTACAAGCCAGCCGAAGAATCGGCCACCATTTGGCATGCACCTGGCAAGTTCGACCCTGCAACAGGCGAACGACTGGTATGCAACAACACGGGCGAACCGCCCCGCTACCAAGACGTTTTCGGCGAGACTCTGGTTGAATTGGCACAAGCCAACCCCAAGATTGTGGGCGTTACGCCAGCCATGCCCACAGGATGTTCGCTAAACATCATGATGAAGGCCATGCCCAACCGCGCTTTCGACGTGGGCATTGCCGAAGGACACGCCGTAACTTTCTCTGCGGGCATGGCCAAAGATGGGCTTATGCCATTCTGCAACATATACAGTTCGTTCTCGCAACGCGCCTACGACAACATCATTCACGATGCGGCGTTGCTCAATTTGCCTGTGGTGCTGTGCCTAGACCGCGCAGGACTGGTTGGCGAAGACGGCCCAACGCACCACGGAGTGTTTGACATTGCCGCGCTGCGTGCCGTTCCCAACCTAACGATAGCCTCGCCGATGGACGAACACGAACTGCGCAACCTGATGTACACGGCCCAATTGCCAGGCAAGGGAACGTTCGTTATACGTTATCCGCGCGGCAATGGCGTATGCCCCGACTGGCGTTCGCCTTTCGAAGAGATAACCATCGGCACGGGCCGATGCCTTAGAGCGGGTACGGATGTGGCCGTAATAACGCTAGGCCCGATTGGGAACGATGTGGCTGAACTACTCGACGAGATGCAGGGAACAAAGCAAGTGGCCCACTACGACCTGCGCTTTGTAAAGCCATTAGACGAAAACTTGCTGCAAGATATTGGGCGCAAGTTCAACAAGATTATAACCATTGAAGACGGCGTACGCAATGGCGGCATGGGGTCGGCTGTGTTGGAATGGATGTCCGACCACGGTTTCCGCCCCCAAATAGTGCGCATGGGCTTGCCCGATGCCTTCATAGAGCATGGCTCGGTAGCAGAACTACGCCAACTGGTAGGCCTTGATGCCGACTCAATAAGAAAGGAGATAGAAGCATGAAAATCGTTATAGCAGGTGCTTGCGACATAGGAATTTATCTGGCTACGCTACTATCGCACAGCCACGAGAACATTACGCTCATCGATGAGGACGAAGAACGGCTGGGCAGAATGGACGCCGAGGCCGACCTGATGATGCTGCAAGCATCGCCCAGCAGCGTAAAAACACTTAAAGAGGCGAACGCCGGCGACGCAGACTTGTTTATCGCCGTAACCACCGACCAACACTTGAACCTCAATATCTGCATGATTGCTAAGGCACTGGGGGCCAAAAAGACGGTGGCCAAGATAGACGATGTGGAACTGACAGAACCAGGAGTGGCAGAACTTTTCGAGCGTTTGGGCGTTAGTTCGCTCATCGTTCCCGAAACGTTGGCGGCTACCGACATCATCAACGGACTGAAAATGTCGTGGGTGCGCCAACGTTGGGATGTGCACAATGGCGCGCTTGTGATGTTGGGCATCAAGTTACGCGAGGGCTGCGAAATTCTTAACCAACCCCTAAAACAACTCTGTGGCCCCGACGACCCTTACCACGTGGTGGCCATTAAGCGCGGTTACGAAACCATCATACCAGGCGGTAACGACGAATTGAAACTATACGACCTGGCCTACTTCATGACAACGCGCCAATATATTCCCTACATTCGCAAGATTGTAGGCAAAGAACACTACGTTGACGTTAAGAACGTGTTCTTCATGGGCGGAGGAAACACCTGCGTGATGGCGGTGAAAAACATCCCCAGCTACATGGAAGCCAAGATAATAGAGAAAGACGAAGAACGCTGTGAGGAGCTGAACGACCTGCTTGAAGAAGACAAGGCGCTGGTGATACACGGCGACGGACGCGACATACAGCTGCTTAACGAAGAGGGCATTATGAACACCCAAGCTTTCGTGGCACTAACAAGCAACACCGAAACCAACATCCTGGCATGCCTTACGGCTAAACGACTGGGCGTGCGCAAAACCGTGGCTATGGTAGAAAACATGGACTATGTGAGCATGGCCGACAGTCTTGATATCGGTACCATCGTGAACAAGAAAGACATTGCAGCAAGCCACATCTACCAAATGATGCTCGATGCCGACGTAAGCAACGTGCGTTTTCTCACGATGGCCAATGCCGACGTGGCCGAGTTCACAGCCCAACAGGGTTCGAAAGTCACCAAGAAACGCGTGTTCGAGTTGGGCTTGCCACGGGGAGTAACCATTGGCGGACTGGTTCGCAAAGGCGTAGGCATCCTCGTTTCGGGTGGCACACAGATTGAGGCCGGCGACAGTGTAATGGTGTTTTGCCACAACACCAACATGCAACAGCTTGGTAAGTTCTTTAATTAGCCATCGGTACACGAACTTTAAGTTCGGGAAATGAAGATAAGCGGAGCCCTTGATGTTCCATATCTTCGCAACCTTCCCTGCCGATTAAACATCCAAGCCTGCATTCTCGTCAACTTTCAAACTTGTTAACTCACGAGCTGGTGAACTAGCAAACTTTTGAAGTTGCAACCTCGTAAACATGTCAACTTGTGAACTTGTCAACTGAATGATTAACTATCGCACCATATATAAAATTATCGGCTCGTTGCTTTTCATCGAGGCAGCACTGATGTTGTCGTGCCTGGCGATGGCCATTTATTATGCGGAAGACGACGTAATGGCCTTCCTCGTGTCTATCATCGCCACCTTATTCTTTGGTTTCGTGTTCCGTTTTATGGGCCGCAACTCCAACAACACGATGGGTCGTCGCGACGCTTGCTTGGTGGTGAGCCTCTCGTGGGCCATCTTCAGCGCCATCGGCACCATGCCTTTCATGATAGGCGGCTACCTACACAGTTTCACCGATGCCTATTTCGAAACCATGTCGGGTTTCACAACCACAGGCGCAACCATCATCGACGATGTCGAGGCCCTACCGCACGGCATCATATTTTGGCGCTCGCTAACACAGTGGATTGGCGGATTGGGCATCGTGTTCTTTACCATCGCCCTGCTGCCATCGCTCGTTGGCGGTTCGGTAAAGGTGTTTTCGGCCGAAGCCACAGGCCCGATAAAAAGCAAGCTGCACCCCAAACTAAGCACAAGCGCCAAGGCCATCTGGGCTGTTTACCTCACCATTTCCATCGCTTGCACCCTTTGTTACAAGTTCTTGGGCATGGGCTGGTTCGACAGTGTGAACTATTCAATGACCTCTTTGGCCACGGGAGGGTTCTCAACCCACAATTCCAGCGTAGAGTTTTTCCACTCGCCTGCCATCGAATACGCCGTAACCTTCTTCTGTTTCATCTCAGGTGTTAACTTCACCCTACTCTATTTCACGGCCACGAAGTTGAAGATACGCCAGCTATTCCGCAATTCCGAGTTCAAGCTTTACCTTTGGTTGGTATTGGGTTTCACGGCTTTCATCATGGTCGAACTAATCATGCGCAACCACTACGAGTTGGAAAAAGCCTTCCGCGCGGCCATCTTCCAAGTGGTATCGTTCATCACCACCACAGGACTTTTCAGCGACGATGCCGCACGTTGGCCACACGTAACATGGGTGGTATTGGCCATGTGCATGTTCATAGGTGCTTGTTCGGGCAGTACTAGCGGCGGTTTCAAGTGCATTCGCGGCGTAATGTTGCTCAAAGTAATACGCAACGAGTTCAAGCAACTGCTTCACCCCAACGCCGTTTTGCCGTTGAAGATAGACGGAGTAAACGTCTCTACCCAAAAGCGCGTAACGTTATTGGCCTTCCTCACCGTAACATTGGTGATGTGTTTGTTCTGTGCTTTCTCCATGATTGCAGCCGGAATAGACAACACCAACGCCATAACCATCACACTAAGTGCGCTAAGCAACGTTGGACCAACGTTGGGAATAGAGATTGGCCCAACCATGTCGTGGGCACAACTGCCCGACTTTGCCAAGTGGCTGTGTTCAGTATTGATGCTCATGGGACGTTTGGAGATATTCACCGTATTGGTTATCTTCACCCCCGCATTTTGGAACGACAGATAGTTTTTGAGGAGTTAATTTCTCAACTCCTAAGGCTCATAAACTAAAAAAACTCATATACTCACATGCAACCATTAAAGTTTAAACCACTATTAAAGCAAACCATTTGGGGCGGAAACAAAATCGTTCCCTTCAAGCATCTCGACTCAAACCTGCAAAACGTGGGCGAGAGTTGGGAAATATCGGGCGTGCCAGGCGACGAAACCATTGTAGCAAATGGCGAATACGAAGGCAAAAGCCTTAACGACGTGTTGAAAGAACTGCAAGGAAAGTTGGTGGGCGAAAAGAACTATGCACGCTTTGGAAACGAGTTTCCACTGCTCATCAAGTTCATCGACGCCAACGACGACCTCTCTATTCAGGTGCACCCCACCGACGAATTAGCACAGAAACACGGTAAGAGTCGTGGAAAAACAGAGATGTGGTACGTGATGGATTCAGACCCCAAGGCCTATCTCAACTGTGGAATGAAAACCGCCATCACACCTCAACAATATAAGGAGATGGTGGCCAACAACACCATCTGCGATGCCATCTGCAACTATAACGTAAAGCGCGGCGACAGTTTCTTCATCCCCGCAGGTCGTATTCACAGCATCGGCAAGGGCTGTTTCATCCTAGAAATACAACAAACATCCGACGTAACCTACCGCATCTACGACTTCAACCGCAAGGATAAGGATGGGAACACGCGCGAATTGCATACCGAAGAGGCTGCCGAATGTATCAACTACACGGTGGAAGAGAACTATCGCACAAACTATGTGCCTGCAAAGAACGTGGGCGTGAACCTCGCCACCTGTCCTTTCTTCACCACCAACCTCTACGATTTGGACCAACCGATGACCATCGACCTATCGCAACTCGACAGTTTCGTTATCCTTATCTGCACTGGCGGTAAAGGAACAGTTACCGACAACGAGGGAAACACCGTGGAAATGCAGACGGGCGACTCGATACTTGTCCCGGCTACCACACAGCACGTAAAGGTGGAAGGCGTTATCGAGTTGGTACAAACTTACGTTTAAGGCTGGTTATAGAAATTACCTCCACTACATTTTTAGGCTTTATCTGTGCTGTTTTCTCTTACTTCTTGATGGGCGATAGTGAACTATGCCACTGAAAGAGTAAGGAAAAGATGACAGATGAGGCCTAAAAGGCTGTGGAGAGCAAACGTAAAAAGAAGAAAAGACATAAACGTGGAATTTATAGAACATGCCTTAAACCCAAATCCAGTCGTTAGAGCTTGTACGGCTTTTGTTTGATTGTTGAACATATTGCCTGTCTTATTCTGAAGGCGTAGCGGTCTTCGTCGAGAGGATAAGACAGGCAAGATGCCGACAAACGAAAGATGGACAGGAAACGGTGGAAACAACCTTCATAAATGCACTGATTGACACCATTTTCTCCATACGCTTGTTATGGATACCATGTTAGTGAATTTGATTTTTCTTTTCTCAGGATTCATTTCTTTCCGTGTGTTATTAGAAACACCTGATTATCTGGTTTTCTGCTAATAATAATTCTATTGATTAGACGCTTGAATTGATTGGACAACTCATATAGTTTCCCTCTGTATAAAGCGAAGAAGGCACTAAAGTACAAATCCTCCGTTTGGTTGTCATCATACAGGAAGATAATTTTTCCTCGTGTGTCAGGAACTGTTTTGTATGAGGTAAATTCTTGCAATTCATTCACGGCCTGCATGAGTTCTTTGATCTTTTTTGTGCCAACAATGCTAACTGTATCACAAATACCTCTTAATGCTCCCTTATCAAAGTATGAAGGGGTGATGCTGCAAATTGTAGTCATATAAATGTCTGTAAATACGATTTGTAAACTTTTTACGTCCTTAGCATAACCCATAAACATGCCACTCAGCAGCAAGACTATCATCAGCGTTCTATTTCTTATTGACATAATGTTTTTAGTTGTAATGCAAGCTTGTATCGCAAATAAAGTATTGGGAAAGATGAAAATTAGCTTTGTCTTCGTTGCCTTAATCGGGCTTACTTTTAATGTTCTACCCAAAACGAAATAGTATTGGCTATAATATCATGAAACAAAGGATACGTGTTTTCTTAAATCTACCTTCCACAATGATGCCAGGATTATTATAAAAAAGCGCAATCATTCCTATCAACATTCAGGGACTAAACAAATTTTTCAAGTATCAGGAATGTACACTCTAAGATACTTGCCCGTATAACAGTAATACCTATGCTTAACGATTACCGTGTTATATACATGTCTTTTATCCCCACCTTCCTTATCTATTACTACTTTCTTTCCAACATATATTTCTCTCCTTTTGATTATAGAAAAATAATCTCTCATCAAACTATCTTTTTCCACTTCCGAAGACGTAAATAACAAAAGACCCTCACTTTTATAAATTCCTGCATTTTGGAGCGTTCCCTTTCTATACTCTTCATACAAGAAAGGCATGTAATACTTCCCTCTCCACTTCATTCTCTCGTCAGAGTAATGATAATCAGAAGAAACAAGCCTATAACTTATCACTCGAAAGTTCTCAAGCCTTTTCATAGCAGAGCCTTTTGTACAAATAAGACTCATTAAAAGCACTAAATAATATAAGTTCATATACTAAAAGATTACTATTATTACCTATCTAAAACCATCGCTATTACCATCATACTCCAACATTCTTTCAAAAATCATTCGCAGGTCTTCAACAAACTTTAACCCCAACCGTTGGTCGCATTTTAATAATTCAGGAAAAAAATGGTATTCATTTTTTCCTTGTTTTAAAATTCTTATCACATACTCATTCTTTGTTACACAACCACAGCGGCTCCAATCAGGTTTCTCTAACCTACTCAGGTTTATTACTGTTAGATAATGCAGCAAGTTTACTATTGCCTGGTCGTTAACTTTCCTTCTTTTCTTATGCGTTAAATCATCAACAGCCAATAACAAACTATCATTAGCATAATAATAAACACGATCATGTTCCAACGATATGGCTGTAATTGAATTATAACACAACTCGCCATACGTAATTCTATAAACATAGATGTTCGCATTCGCATCTATTACCCAATCTTTTCTTACATACTGCTGATAGCAAGAGGTTAGAAACACCCCCATAGCCAACATGGTAAAACAGAATTTCTTGTTAATCATTTTGTTATATTTCCTCCTTTCCCTTTCAAACTTGCTGCGCCATTGGCAGCAATCGCCGTTCCGTTCGTATTGCAAACCTAGATTACCACTACTCAAACGAACGAAATATTTGACAAAGATACAAGAAAAATTAAAACCATCCTACATTTACCAGCTACAAAATGCAGTTATATTTTGAAGGTGAAAGAGTGAAAGAGTGAAAAGGTGAAAGGGTGAAAAGGTGAAAGGGTGAAAGGGTGAAAGGATGAAAGGGTGAAAAGATGAAAGGGTGAAAAGATGAAAAGATGAAAAGATGAAAAGATGAAAGGGGTGAAATGATGGCTGCATCTATTAACTTGTTATCTCGTTAGCTTGTCAACTCGTTAACCTGTTACCTCGTTAGCCTGTTACCTCGTTAACTTGTTATCTCGTCAACTTGTTAACTCGTCAACTTGTTATCTTGTTATCTCGTTAACTTGTTATCTCGTTAACCTGTTATCTCATTAGCTTGTCAACTAATGTTGGTGAAAAATGGCTGTTTCTATTAGCTTGTACAATCGTAAACTAGTTTTCTCGTTCATCTGCAAAATCACGTTCTTGTCTACTTGCCTGCTCGTCAACCTATAAACTCATGCTTTGTTAACTCGCCAAATTGTCAACTCGTCAACCAGCTAACTCGCCAACCATTGTAACCTTTTCAGTAAGAATTTTAACATTATGAGTGCCTTCGTAATCCACCAACCGCTCACCCGACCGCAAAAAATCGATTCTCGCGAAGGTTGGTTTTGATGCAAGAAGGGGTTAGTCTGTGAAAGCAGCAAAATGAATTTTTATTTAAAAAGACCGTCATTTACACCCGTTTTGGGGCGATTTGCAGCAAAATGTAGTGCGTTTTGGTGCAAAACGCGGTGCAATATGCCGCTAAACGCAGTGCGTTTTGATGCAAAATGCAAGGTGAAATGGTGCTAAACGCAGTGCGTTTTGGTGCTAAATGCAAGGTGAAATGCTACTAAATG
>ERZ772986.444-NODE-444-length-26344-cov-7.237742_pt1 | contig 26344 bp, 37 predicted proteins | sample MGYA00511898_ERZ772986 | MGnify/ENA primary metagenome ERZ772986 (study PRJEB29015, sample SAMEA2737934) | human oral metagenome | biome: human oral; feature: human-associated habitat; material: dental | place: China | collected 2148 ... | reverse complement strand
AATGGCTTTGATATTTTATTATAGAATAATGTTGCACTTTAAATGCAAATTAACCTTAATCCCCTTATTTGACAAGAATTATTAACTATGCTATACTTTATTTGTATCGCGGAGTGGAGCAGATGGAAGCTCGTCGGGCTCATAACCCGAAGGTCGCAAGTTCGAGTCTTGCCTCCGCAACCAAATATTTATGTTTAGAAAGCTTGTTAAATCAAGCTTTTTTCTTTTATCAAAATCTTTTTAATAATTATTTAATCTTAACGGTATTTTTATATATTAATTATTTATCAAATAAAAATTAACTGCAAAAAAGAATGTTTAACACATTATATGTCAAACATTCTTTTTCATATATCTATCTATTTCTATTTACAAACACTGCATACTTTATAGCTTTTCCTTCATATTCATCTAAACTATATGGTCCACTATTTGTATTTACTATAGATGTTGAATCATTTATATATACTTTTCCATCTTCTGTTATATCTCTATATACAACCCAATGAATATAATCAGGGGCCCATTTAGAATCTTTTACAAGAGCTGCTACTAAATTTCCTTTTTTTAGATTTTCTAACATAACATTTCTATCTTCTGTTTCTAGAACTTCTATTGCTCCATTAGATAATTCTGATGCTGCTACTTTTAAAAGTCCAATATCACTACCATTAGCATTACTATATTTATTATACCTTACTGCTAATTCTTCTATTGATACATTTTGTTTATTCATTGCACTCATAATCATCGCACATACTGCAGGACCACATCCATGTGTTGATACTGTGCCTGAACCAAATGGCAATGTTATTCCACTTTGAAGCATTAATGGAACATTCCACTTATTTTCTCCTTTAGGATCAATAGTTTCTTGTTTTTTTCCTTGATATAGTTCTGAAAATATACTACCTTTACCTGACTTTTCCTTTGCTTCTTTTTCTTTAAGTTTTTTTACTCTTTCTGTTGTGATAGGTGGTGTTGCTGTAATAGTAAATATAAAGGCATTATCTGCATATGAAAGAATATTGCTCATTAATATTATTACTATAATCAAAAATATTATAAATGTTGTTATCTTTTTCTTCATACTAATATCCTTCCTCTTCTGCTTTCTTAAGAGCTTTTGTCATAAATTCTACAACATGGTCTTCCCATTGTTTATCTGTACCTGCTTTTCTTTCACAATATGTAGGTCCTATAGTTCTTACATCATATTTCCCAGCTCTATAGTAATAAGTTCCTCTTGCTATATTCTTACCAAATGCATTTACTGCATCCTGGACGCCATTAAATTTTCTCCAGCCTCCATCTGTTCCATTTTTTTGACTGAAGTAGTTATCTCCCCCTATCTTAAGGTTTGTACCTCCTCCATTTTCAATCATTGTTACAGCTGCTGCAAATATAGCATTAACACCATATTCTTTCTGCATATTTAGAAAAGCTTGTGGATCTTTTTCCATAATTGTTTCTTTTCCTTGTACCCATCCTGCAAACATTTTTTTAAATATTTCTGCAGACTCTGGATCATCTGGATCTAATTCATTAAATATTTCTTCTGGAAGTTCTCCATCATATGTTGAAGTTCTTGTATCATAATTATCATCAATTTTTATAACAAATCCTCCCGATTTTCCTCTAACAAAATAATCCCCTGGCCTATCAACAATACTTTCATCATTATTATACATTACAATATGAATATATCCTGTTTGTCCAGCATCTTTGACCTTTCCAATTATAGTTCCTTCTTTTACGTAGTCTCCATGTCTTTCTGGAGCATCCTTCTTTTCTTTCTCTATTTTTTCTACTTTTTCTCTTTCATCTTTATCCACAATTTTTGCAATAGAATTCTTACTTATTTGTTGCTTATATGAACCTTTCTTATCTGATTTTTCTTCTGTTACACCTTCTATTTTAATCTTATATCCTGCAATTATTCCTTTATATTCAGTTTCATAAAATCTCTTATATCCTTCTGGAACATTTGGTAAATCATCTTCATCAAGTGCTTTTATTATTATTTCTCCATCTTTCCCTTTTTCTAATTTACCTGTAACTGGTGCAACTACATATTCATCTTTCTTATATCCTTGTCCATATCTTGCTTTTAATTTTCTATATACCGGATCATCCTTTATACCTTTATTTGAATTATTATTATTTGAACTTGTATTCGTATTTTTGTTTTTATCTTTGTCTTTGTCCTTATCCTTATCTTTATCTTTATTTGAATTTGATCCCGAAGAATTATTTCCATTTGTATTATTCTTCCCTGAATTTGAGTTTTCTGAAGGTTTTGTTGTTGATTTTTCATTTGATTTATTATCTTTTGTAACTTCACCTTTTCTCTTTTTCTGTTCATCTTCAATAATCTTAATTCTCTTTTTTATACTATTTTTAACATTTTCCTTTGTTTCTTTTGTAAGATCTGCTTGCAATGATTGTAATGTTTTAGCAAGTTCTTCATCTGTTCCTGATGCTGCAATCCTTGTTGTTGCTTCCTCTAATAGTCTAAGTTTTGTTGATTCATATTCATCTTTCAAACTTTCTAGTTCTTTTTCTAAATCTTTTACTTTTTTATCTCTATCTGTTTCTTTTGATGAAGAATCTTTCTTAGCTTCATCTATTTCACGTTCTTTTTCTATTATCTTATTCTTAACCTTTTCAAGTTCTGTTTTTTCATAAACACTTTCTGTTTCTCCAAACTCTGCTTTAACCGCTTCTTCTGATAATATTTTAACACCATATTTATTAAGTTCTGTATTTTTTTCTCCAGCTGGCCATGTTTCACCCATTCCTGTCTTATACAATGGCCAAGTCAATACCTTTCTTACTGGATCTCTCAAATCATCTCTCTTATAGTATTTTAATTCTACAAGTAATTCTTTTAAATCCTTATATGCATATTTTGAATCCAAATCATCTGACTGTTGTAATAATGCTCCAGCTTGTATTATATTATCTGAAAAAGTTATTCTCTTTTTCAAAGGATTTGTATTTGTTTCTAACTTTTGAAGTAAATTATCTTTATTCTTTTCTCTATCTTCATTTATTTTTGTAGCTGTTGCTTCTGTACCATCATATTTATACCAAGCATAATTATTTATTAAATCTAGAACTCTCTTATTTACTATCCCTCTTCTACCATCTTGGTATTGTTTTGGATCAGGAGTAGAATAAGTTTCTTTTAATTTTATTTTATCTTCCCCTAATACTTCTGTTAGATTGCTTATTGCTTCTTTTAATTCTTTAGAAGCTTTATCATTATCAACATCATTTGCTGTTATAGTTGTATAACTCTCACTCCCTTGTTTCTTTGCTTCTTCATATTCTTCTTTTTCTTTATCTGTTACTGGATCATATGCGCTCCAATCCTCTTTCTGTTCTTCTTCTTTTGCATTTCCATCTTTATCTCTTTTAAGCCATAATTCACCTGTCTTTATTAGATAATCTCCGTCTATGTCAATATATTTGTCTCCTTTTTTTTGTCTAAAATATATATCTCTATACCAATGATTTTCACTATGTGTTATTGATGGAATTATTTTACTAATCTTATTTTCTTTACTTGCACTACCAAATTTATCTGTAATTGTTTTAAACATTTTGTCTACTTTATCTTTATCTAATCCTTTATCATAAAGATCAAACAATCCATTTCTTTGAACCATATCATTATCTACTGCTATCTCTGCACCTGCAGTTTTTTTAGCCTTACCATCTTTATCTATTGCAGCATCCTTATTTGTAACTTCATAAAAATTTCCTTTTGCAGTTTTAAAAAATATTTTCTTATTCTTATCTATAGGTTCTTTTGCTTCTACACCACCTTCATAATACAATTTTCCATTATATCCAACATCTTTAGGTAAAGATATTTGAATACTACCAGTTCCTTTTATTTCTTGTAATACAATATTTAATTTTGTCTTTTCATATTTATCATTTTCATATTTTGTACCTTTTATAAGTTCTACAAGCATATCTGGTGCATTTGTTGCTTTATGCATTGCAATTAATAGATTTAATGGTAATCCATATCTACCAATCCATCCTTGAATTTCATATGTATAATTAACATTACTTCTATTATTTCCAAAAAAATCCTTTGCTTCTGTCCTCATCATATATGTATCTAAATCTATTGTAACTCTAGGTGCCCTATTTTTAAATTTATCCCATAAATTTTTTCTACTTTCATCTTGTATTTTAAGCATTCCTGGGAACTTTGTTGCACCACTTTGTCTATTTTTATCCTCTTCTGTAGGTGTATATAATCCTACATTTTCACCTACCCATTTAAAGAAATCACCTGTTGCTTCTCCTACTTTTCCTAATGTTTTTCCTAAATTAAACCATAATCCTGGCATTTCATCAATAAAATATGTGTACCCATTTATCCAAGTATACATTAAAAGCGGACTTTTTTCATATGATACTGCTTTTACATTACCTGATTCATCTTCATATAATCCTTCTTCCGGAATATAAACATCACTATCTGTTATCTCACCTAATTTAACTTTTTTAACGCCTATTTCATCATCTTTATCTTTTTTCTTATTTTTAGCTTTTGATTCAACTTCCATTTGGTCTAACTTCTTATATATATATCCATCATTATATAAGTTATATCCCATTCTTCTTATATATGTTGCATTATCTAAAACATGTGCTATCTCTTCTTGTTTGAATTTAGCCGAATCTCCTCCTCCAAACCATTGCATTGTTATATTTATTGCACTTTCAACCCATTCTTTAACTGTAGATAATGTAAAAGATGGTAGGAACATAAGTGCTGCAACAAGGCCTATTACTGCTAATATTATTAATATAACAAGCATTATTACAAGCACAAATGTTATTGTTACACCTACAGCAGCACCTGCTGCTGTTCCTGCTGCGGCTCCCGCTGTTCCTGCTGCAGCTCCTGTTGCTCCTGCTGCAGCTCCTGTTGTTCCTGCTGCGGCTCCTGCTGTTCCTGCTGCGGCTCCTGTTGCTCCTGCTGCGACTCCTGCTGTTTCTGCTGCAGCTCCTGTTGTTCCTGCTGCGGCTCCCGCTGTTTCTGCTGCAGCTCCCGCTGTTTCTGCTGCAGCTCCCGCTGTTTCTGTCGCTGTTCCTGTTGCTCCTGCTGTACTTGCTCCTTCTGTTCCAGTAGCCCCATTACCTCTTTGTGTAACATTCTTTATTGTTTCTTTTAATTTCTCTTGAGCCTTTTCTTTAATATTTTCTTTTGCTCTATCTACTGTTTGTTCCTTTATTCTTGATTTTAGTTGTTCTTTTTGACTATCAAATGAACCTCTCTCATCTTTTTCATCAAATCTTTTATCTTCATTATTATCCATTTACTACCATATCCCTACTATTTTTATGATTTCATCTAAAACATTCTTATTTAAAGTTAAAAAATATACTGTGACTACTTGTATTATTATAATTAAAATTATAGATGTTTTAAAAGATTTCTTTTTTGTCTTATGTCTGAAAATCTTCATTCCTAAAAGTGCCCCTATTATACCAAAACATAATGCTAAAGTTAATAATAGTTTTTCAGACACCCTACTCTTTTCCTTATATGCTAAATACTTATCTATACCATATACAAAAAAAGTTATTATATTTATTATTATAATATATCTTATCATTTTATTGATATCCTTCCTAATCTATTATATTATACCATAAAAAAAATATTTACTTGAGTTTAAACTTATTTTTTCAAACTTTTGTAATATTTGACTTTTTTCAACAAATATATTAAACTTTATTAAGTGTTAATATAAAGGAGGTGAGATCATGCCTGAAATAAAAGTTAATAATGGAAATCTTGAAGATGCTATAAAAAGATTTAAAAGACAATGTGCAAGAAATGGAATAATCCAAGAAATAAAGAAAAGAGAACACTATGAAAAACCTTCTGTAAAGAGAAAGAAAAAATCAGAAGCAGCAAAAAAAAGAAATAGAAAATAGTAATAATAAATTAAATTTATGCCTTATTAAATAGTTTTAACTTTAACTATATGATAAGGTATTTTGTTATAAATATATAAAGAAAAGCTAGTAATATAAGCATTCTTACATTACTAGCAATTTTTATTGTTTTATGGTGCTGATATCCACATTATAATCTTTGTTTTTCCTTGATATATATAGATTTTGTTTTAATATAGTGATAATGAAAGTGATAATTAGCACAAAAAAATAAGGGAGCTTTTAATTGCTCCCTTTAATCTATCCATGATATTTAACATAACCTGGCTTGTATTCATCTGTGCCATCAACCTTATATTCAACTAAGTAAACACCATTTGTTACTTTTACACAAACACATTCTTCATATTTGTTAAGATGCCCTATTTCATCTTTACATGCACTAGTTCCATATACTGGTTCTATTGTGCTTCCATTTCTATATATTCTCATTTCATCTCCTCCTTCAATGCTTGCTTGCTCTGCTTCTTTTATATTTTCTTGATTATTAGGTCTTAAAAAATATAATTCACCTTCAACTTTGTAACCTCTAACTTCTCTAGTTAGTTTTTGGTCTCCTCTTCTGTTTTGTTCTATTGTTTTAAATTCATGTACTGTACCTCTTTCAGTTACTATTCCTACATGTCCCCATTTACCACCAGTAATAACAAATACATCACCTTTTTCAGGTATAAAATCAGGTGTATTCTTATATACTGTAAAAAACCTTGTATTATCTTCTGTAGTTACTATGTCTTTGGCTCTTGCACAACCTGTTTCTCCTTTTTGTGTACCAAGTACCATTCTACAATAGTAATTATATAGGTCCATACATTGTTTACCATAGTATCCATCGTTATCTATACCATCCATAGATATAACATGATTAATAAATTCATTAAATCTCATTTTTTCCTTCCTTTCTACTCAACTCTTTTAATTTAAATTCATCATTTTTTATTAATATATTTTTTTCTTTTATATAAGCATCTAAATACATTTCATTCTTTTGTCCGTTATATGTAATTTCATATAACTTCTTATCCATCTTATTTGTAATAAATACTCCTTTTGTATTGCCTAAAGCTTTAGCTAACCATACTACAAAAATATCATTATCTTTATCTAGTTCGATTCCTTCTTTTTTATAATATTCTTGTATCTTTTTTCTTGATATTTCTTCAAATTCTTTTGTACTTGTTATTTTTCTTACTTCTTCCATTTTTTCTCTTTCCCCTTGAAAATCAAGGTATATATTTATACTATTTTATTTTTTTATTGCCTTAAAATCGATTCTTGTCAGTCGTTTTTCTTTGGTATTTCAGCGTTTTCTGCTTCTGTACTCTTTAATTGCTTAAGTACACTTTTTACTTTATCAGGTATTGGAATTTCTAAAAGTGATGCATTTTCTAATATAGATATTCCTTCATTTGATATGAATCCAAATATAACTAAGTTTCTTATATAACTTGTGTTACCTAATATTGAATCAAGTTTCACTGCTATAACTACAATAACTAAATAACCTATTTTCTTAACTATACCTTTAGCTCCTATTTGACTATTTAACTGTTTTAGTCTTATAGCTTTAAGTACTCCTGTTATATAATCCATTATCATAAATGTAACAAGTGTTACTAGTATAGTATCAAATCCTCCTAATATATATGCTATCCCTCCAATTATTCCTAAGAATATTTGTGTAATATGTTTTTCCACTATGTCACCTCCTTTCTATATTTCTAACAATGTAAAGTTATTATTTGCATATCCACCTCTTACTGTTAAGGGATTTCCTTCAGATTGAGATATATCAATAAACAATGTATCATCTTTTTGAAAATCATGTATTATTCCTGCTACATTTAATGCTTTAAACGAACTTGTAGCGTTAAAAAGTGTATCAGATAAAGTTGTAAGTTGAGTCCCTCTATATGTATATATATAAGCTCTTACATACCCTGAAACACAATCTACAAATAAATTATAACTTATGGCTACTGTACAATTCTTTTTAAATTTTAAAGATCCATCTGCCTGTAAGTTTGCTATCCCTCCTATGTCTTTTTTTATAGAATTGAAAACTATTTTTCTCCCATTCGGATCTTTTGCATTTATAGCTTGACCATTATTTCCATAAACACTTAATACACCTTTTTTTACATAATTGTTTTTTATTGATTCAACATTATTCTTTATTGATTCAACTTCTGTTTTTGTTGCTTTATTACTGTCAACATATTCTTTAGTAACTTTTTTGTTGATTTCCTCTTCAACATTTTGCTGTAATAAATTTAAATTAGATGCAGAAAGTGGTGTTTCTTTACTTGGTAAGTTTTTAAATTCAATTTTTTTCATTAATTACCTCCTTTATTTCCAATATCCCATAACAAAAACAAACGGAGTTAACATACTCATTTTAGGTAGCATATTTCTCTCTCCTATTTCAGGATATGTTAAACTTGCCATATCATATTCTCTTCCTGGATCTTTTGCATATCCAAGTTCCGAATACAATGGTCCTTTATCTCCTAAAAATATTTCAAAATATTTACTTCCATCTTCTGATGTATTTATTATTATATTTTCTTTGATATTCTTACTTGATACTATTCCATCACCATTAAAGCTATATTCTTTCTGTCCATTCCATGAATCTGATATAACACTATCAAGATCTAATTTTTCATATCTAGGAATATCACCATTTATATATGAAATACTGCTAGGTGTAAAAAATTCTCCTTTAGTATATATACACATATTTTTTACATTACCTGTGCATATGTATTCTCCATATGAATTTTTCCATTCCTTCTGTTTGTTATGCACTACTACTTTAACTTCTTTGATTTCAAAATTTGAAGGTATTCCTACTGGTATTCTTATAGCATTATGATATGCTAAATATTTACCCTGTCCTCCTGTTCCTCCTTCTATTCTATAAACAGCATTAAAAAAACATGCGTTATCCATATCAGTATCTACCCCTGTATATGGCTTAGCTCTTTCTACATAATTAAAACTTAATACTGTATATACTCCTTTTTCTGTTATTAAGTCTCCGTTTATCTTTGCATTTTTTGTTTCTATACTTCCATCTTCTAATATTTTAAAGTTTGTATTTGCTGTAACTGCACCTTCAAGCTTTATCTTATTCGCTTTTATAGCTATTTCTTCAGGTGATTGATTAATCCTTGATATTATTTCTTCTTTTCCAACTTTCTTGCTTACTTCTTGCATAATACCTTGATTATTTATTTGTATTTTATTTTTTATTTCTACATCCATTGCTTTTGTGTATGGATTTTCTATTATATATGTTATCTCTGTTTTAGTTCTTTTAGTATTTATCTCAATAACATTTATTCCCTCATATAATGAAAAGTCTTCTATTCTTCCTGTTTCTATTTTCTTTTCTATTATGTAGCCCTTATATTCATTTATATGTATCCATCTTTCTATAATATACTCACCTTTTTCGTTTATACTCATAAAGTCATTATATTTTTCAAAACTTTTAAGGTCTTCGTTTTGTAAAGTATAAGTTTTAAATTCAGAACTTGTATTACTTCCTTTATATACTTTTATAGTTATCACTCTATTTCCTCCAATCCTACCTTTTCAGGCATGAATAAATCTTCTGATGGGAATAGTTCTTCTGATGGATATAATCCTTCTATATATCTATAAACAGTCCCACCTTCTGCTTGATACTTAACTATATTAAAATCTTCAGCTTCTTTTGTTATAATTGTTCCTATTCCTTTTCTATGGTCTGTAAGATCTATTTGTGCTTCCTTCCATAATTTAAGGCCTTCAATATCTGCTTGAAACTTTGTAAGTTCATTTGCTTTTTCTGTTACTTTAGCGATTTCTGCTGTTATCTCATCTTTAATATGATTAACCTTTAAGCTTACACGTTTTAAGTCTTCTTTCACAGATCCTGCTATTGTATATTCTTTTTTCTTGCTTTCTTCAATTTTACAATATACTTTACTTCTAAATGTTCCTGAATTTTCTATTCCTAATACTACTATGTCTGTGATATTGTCATCATTTCCTTTTATTCTTATTTTATCATTTAGTTCTAAAAAGCAATCATCAAGAAATCCCTTTATTTCAAATTCTGTAATATCTATATCTTTAAGGTTTTCTAATATTTTATTTGCCATTTCATCTCTATACAAATCACAATATGGATTATTTTCAATACTATGAGTTATATGTCCTTCTTGTTCTATTCCTGCTAAATAATCGTCTTCATATCCTTCAACTCCCAGAGATATTCTACTTATTTTTCCCTTTGGTTTCTCTAATGAATATTCTATTCTATGCTTTTTCTCTACTAAAATATCTTTATTGGTTTGTTTTTTTATTTTCAATTTACCTTCGTTTGTAATAATTGCTATAGCTCCACAGATTTCTGCCATTTTTGAAATTACTTCTCTATACGAAATATTAAATTTAAAATTAGGCCTTAAGAAACTATGATTCTTAAATGTAAAATTCCCATCTAATTTAATTCCTATTTTTTTTAATATTTCATCTATTATCTCTTTTCCTGTATGTCTATTTTCCCAATTTAGATCACTTTTATATTTATCATTAAATAAATATGTTCTGTCTTCTCCTGTACATTTAATAGTTTTTGCACTCTTGTCTGAAATTGTATCTATAATCTTAAAATAACCTGTTTTGAACCAAACTATATCATCATCAATTTTATGACCTATTTCTAACAAAATCTCTTTGTTTTTTATATTTATATTTTCATCATGGTCATAAATAATAAATTCACAAGTCTTACTTGGAAATCCTCCTATATATTTATTAGAAATATGTTTAAAAGATGGGAAACTTTTAAATATCCCATCTTCGTAAACCTTATTTCCAATTGTAATTCTATGTTGTGTTATTATAACATCATTATTTGCAAGCTTATTCCAATATTCAATCATATAACATCCTTCCCTATTTGTGTGAAACTAATATCTAATGGTTTTGCATACTCTATTCCTGAAATTTTTATAATGTTGATTTTTTCACATTTAACACTTACTTTCATTTGTCTTCTTTTTCCTTCCATCGGATTATATATATCAATAGTAACTATAGGTGTTCTACTAAGCTTTCTTATAATATTCAGTTGTTCTCCATAAGGATAATTTAATTTACAAGTAAACTTATTTATCCCTCCTAAGATTTCTCTATACATAGTAAGATCTTCCCCACGACCTGATGCTTTTGAATCCTGAATTGCAAATTCTGGATTTATTTCATCTACTTTTAATCTGTCATTTCCTATAACTACAATATAATCTTTTTCCATGTAAAACCTCCTACTGTATTAATAATACTTCTCCTTCTTCTTTAGTAACATCATTTATTTTCTTTATAATTCTTCTTCCATCTTCATATCTTACATCTAATACTATTACATACTCTTTAGGTGATCCATTTCCTATATTAGCTCTTTCAATACCTCTTGCTACCGCTTGATCAATTTTACTTTCAGGTGCTACTATTTCACCTTCTCGTTTATTATCACCTATAATAACAGGTTGAGGACTATTTGCTCTTACATAACCACCATTTGCAAGTAAAGGAAGTCTTGGCATATGAAAACCTCTTCCTCCAATACCAGGAACCCAATCAGGTATTTTTATGTGATTTATTCCAGCTAAAAAGCTATTTATCCCTGTAATAATAAGATTAATAGGTGCTTTTACCAATGCTCCTATTGAACCAAATATACCTCCGAACATATCTCTTATACCTTCCCATGCTCTTCTCCAATTACCAGTAAATACTCCTGATATAAAATCAATCAATCCACTAAAATATCTTGAAGCTGAGCTGATTAAATCTCCTATTAACCTAAATGTTGTATTGACTACACCTCCTATTATAGTAAAAACTTGTCTAAATATAGGAGCAAGTTGATCTCTTAAATATCCCATTATAGGTACTATAAAACCATTATATAATTGTAATGCTCCTTGAATAAGTTTTCCTATAAAATTCATAACATTATCAACTGCAGGTTTTAAAGATTCATCCCAAGCTCTTTTAAATTCTTCTAAGAAAGGTTTTATAACTGGCTCTAAAATATCTGTCCATATCTTTTTAAAATGATCTGTAATGTTAACTATAAATTTTCCAATTTCATCACTAATGCCTTTACCATATTTATCCCATGTATCCCTAATACTTCTTGTAAAATCATTCCACATTTGACCTACAATAGAACTTATTTGACTAAATGTACTAATAAAGCCATCTTTAAGTACATTAAGGTTACCCATAATGTCAGGCATATGAGTTGCTACCCCTGTTAAAACATCTGTAATAAAATTAGTTACAGTTATTCCTAAATCACTGAATCCCAATTTAAAATCTTCTGTAAATCGATCAATAGGTATTGATATTTCTTGAAATGTTTTGCCAATAAATTCAACCAATGGTAACATTATATCGGAAAAACTATTAGTAAGTTCTGGTGCCCTTTCTTTTAATGCAGTATCTACTCCACTAAAAAAACCTTCAAATGGTGCAACTAAAAATTTAATCCTACTATTAATAATATCGCCTGCACCTATTATTAATTCTGAAAAGGCATTATCAAATTCTGGACCTCTATCTTTTATAGTATCAGTCCAAGCTTCACCTAAAGATGTAAATATTCCTTTAAATGAACTGAAGAAGCTCTTCCCTTTATCAAGTATTGTATTAAATACTTTTTCACCAGATGTAAGCATAGATTTCCAAACATTGGTATTTGTTATAGCATTAAATATATCCTCCATTTGTGACTTGAATTTGACAGCCCAACCTGATAATTCATCTGCTCCTTTAGGATCAATTCCTAAATTACCTATACCTGCTCCGTGCTCCTGTATCTGTCCCTGAATTTCCACTACCTACATTTGAATTTGTTTCAGGCTTATCAGGTAGTTTAAAAACATTAAGATCATCAACACTAGCAAAAGCATTATTTATTTCTTTTGCTGTTTTCTTTGCTTGTTTTCCTGCTCCCTTCATTCCTTCTGTAGCTTTACCTAATCCTGAAGAAATTCCACTAATAGCATTTTTAGTCTCTCCTTGTATTACTTTAGGGAATTTTATACCAAATACTGCTAGCAATTGACCTATTCCATTAAAGAATCTAGTAACTGCATTAAATGCCATAGTAAGCACAGGTATAAACATTTGAGCAATTGGAGCAATAATATTACCAACTGAAGTTTTCAAGTTTACAAATACACTATTAAGTTGTGCCATTCTACCTGCATAAGTCTCAGTATACGCCTTAGCATCTCCCATTTGGAATTTGCTTTCTTCTATAATTCCATTTACTTCAGCTTGTCTTTTTTGTGCTAAAGTAAGATTATTTGCTGTAGTTCCTATACTTTTAGCATATTCATCCCACATTTTAGCAACATTCTTAGTTACCCCAACATTATCAACTAATACTGAATTTTCGTTTTTTAAACCTTCAGCAGCTGACTGTATAGCTTCACCCATTGAATAATTTGACTGTCTTCCAAAGGCAGCTGTATTTTTAAATACATTCATTATATTTTCAATCTGTGATGTATCATAACCTCTACTTAATAAATTCTTATAAGTAGTTACTGCATTATTAAGGGGAACCAATCCGTCAGAAATGTAATCATTTATAAAACTTTGAGCTTTAGAAAAACTTTTATTTTGTCCTGATATTATTGAATTTAAACCTGTCCATGCAGATTGACTTTCATTTGCTGCATCAACACTTGCTTTTCCAAATGCTAAAATAGATCCTACTGCAAATGCTTTTGTTATATATCCACTTATTTTATTCATAGTGTTACTAGCAAAGTTCTCAGATTGCTTCATAGTATTATTTAATACTCGAGAAAATTCTTTATCATCTAATGTCAGATCAATGCTTACCTCACCTACACTTTTACTCATATACTTCCCCCTATATTAGTCATTGTTACTTGCTAACATTTTGAAGATATACATTGCTTTTTCTAATTTATCGTTGCTTTCTTCCTCAGTCATATTTTTGACTCTGAAATTTTCCCATTCTTCTCTAATTCTAAGTTCATGTTCTGACATATTTTTTATTATATTTTCATCTTTTTCTGCTCTTATTGAAATAATTCTTCCGAAGTGCTGTATTAGGTGATATTCCAGTTATTAACATATTATATTTTTCAACAGTAATAGTGTCATATTCTTCTAGCAAATCTATATTATATTGTTCCAAAAAACTTGATACTATTAAATTCCAGTCATACTTATCATCATAATAATAGTCGTAATTTACTTTTTTTCTGTTGTTTTTTCTATATCCTCTATTTCTTGACCTGTAGCAGCTGCAACTACAACATTAACTAAATATTTATATTCATCATTACTTAAATCTAAATCCAATATTTCCTTAAGTGCTTTTTTTCCTAACAGCAATTCTAACAATATACTTTGTTTTTCCATTACAGACTTTTCTGTATCTTTTTCTAATTCATAAAGTTTATCATATGTCTTCTTAGTATTATCCACATCATAAAGTTTATCCAAAACTTTTATTTTTGGTTTTTCTCTTTTTTCCTTTGGTAAAATTTTTGTATCTAATATTCTCATTTTTTTCCCTTCTCCTTATAATAAAAAATAGGGGAATGATAGTTCCCCTTTTAAATAAAATTAAGCACCTTCTGTATATTTAGGCTTTCCATGTGATATTAAATCAGCAGATAGAGGTGCTACATTTGTAGAATCTCCGTCCCATAAGATCTTTAACATCAGCAACTGCCTCCATTTCAAAAACATCTTTATTAGGAAATGTTACCTTAAGTGCAGTATAAGCATCCACCCCATTTTTTAAAGCAAGGCTTGCTAAATGATCATTTCCTGGATCTCCCAAGTGTCTCTTACCTGCTAAATTAAAAGTAACTTTCTTTGCTGTAGCAAGCGCACTTTGCCATCCTTCATTTTCCATTGCAGTCCATGTTTCAATACCAGTTTCAATTGATATATTCCCTTTTTCCATTTCTGCAACTTTAACATATGTCCATACATCACCTGTCTTTTTTGTTCCTAATTCTATTATGCAATTGTTTACTGGAAATACTCCAGATTTAATAACTTTTGGTTCTGGCATATTAATTCTCCTTCCTTTCATTTTCTATCAAATCTATTTCAAATGAAAATTCATAATTTCCTTTATCATCTGCTCCTAATTCAATAGGTTCAGAATACAAAAGATTTGAATATATTTGATAGTTATCTATATTAAAATTTCTAAAATCCCAAAATCTTTGTATTTTAGTAGCTTCTTCTAAAGCCTCTTTGTAATTAGTTCCATATTTTAATAAAATAGTTATTGGTTTTATTTTTGTTTTTTTATCATTTATGAATCCTTCATTCTTCATTATTCTTTTAGAATTATAAAAGGTTATCATTTTTTCTTTATTATTATCTATCTTTCCTATAGAGATAGGATATTTCCATTTGTACTTTTCTTTAAAATAATCTCTATATTTATCTAATAACATTATATTTTTCCTTTCATGAATTTTTTAAACAATTCATTAGCATAATTTTTCTTATCTCCTGATATATAAGTTTCAAACCACATACCTTGAGCATTAGGATTTTTATTTTTTTTGAAGTTGTACTCTGGATGAAAATAAACTCTTCTAGCATATGGTGTGTCTACTCCAATAATTGCTTTTCCTTTTTCAATATGAGTATCATCTACAAAGATACTTTCTTCTAATATTCCGTGTATCAAAAGGTATTGTTTGAGAGTCTAATAAATCAGATTGGATTGAATCCGCTGTTTCTAGTAAGGCATCAAGTGCATAAGTATTAATTTCATCAACAACATTTTGTTTGATTTTTTTACTAATTTTCATATTATCTCCAATTTTGTATGATTGACTGTTCCATCTGGATTAAAAATTCTATACCCTTTATGTATTGTATATTCTTTACTTTCTATTTTTACTTTACCTATAGATAAAGTTTTTATATTTTGGGACAAATCTCCCTTGATTAATATGATTCCATTCAGTATAATTTCTTTTCCATTAGGTTCTAGTCTTTTCTCTGTTTTTTCTTGATAAATACATGGCTTAGTAACACTTAATACTTTATTGAAATCTCCATCTTCAGATATCTCATCACTATATATTGTAATTTCACATTCTTTATTTGCTAAAAAATCCAAGAATCCTAGTTTTTTTATTTTCTCTACCATTTAAAACCTCTTCTCATTAGTCCTGTTTTCTTTAAATTGCTATAAGCTAAGTAAGGTATTTTATATTTTTTTATCTCTGTTATTATTTGTTCATTTATTTCAGAAGTAACTGATATATCACCTACACTATAGCTCTTTAAATTCATTGTTTGTTCATATAACTCTTTATTATTAAAATAGAATTCAATACTTACAAACATACATTTTTTTAAACATTCTTTTTGAAAATCAGTTAAATTATCATATCCCATATAAACTATTCTATTAAATGTTAAATCATCAATTATATCTTGTATTGTTTCAAAAATATAAGGAGGTATCTCAAGTTTACCTCCCCTATTTTTGTATTCTTCAACATTCAGGTAAAGCATATAGCACCTCTATTCTTCAACTATAGGTTCTATTTTTGCAGGTTCTACTGCTTCTTTTGCTTTACCTTTTGATGTATTTTTTTTATTTTTATTGTCTTTGTTTTGTTTTTTATCTTTATTATTTTCTGCAGGTTCTACTGCTTGTATATCATTTATTTTGTCATCTTCTGGTGACCATCCTACTATTGTCATATTAATTCCTCCTCATCTTATGCTTGATGTGATAAAGCAAATCCTGCTCTCTTATTCTTATATCCATTTTCAAGAGAATATATTCTATATAACATCTTATTGAAATCTCCGTCTTGATCTTGGTCTGCTGTAAATATTTTGATGTTTGCATGTTTAGCATATTGAAGTACTGCTGGTTTGTGAATTATCATAAAGTTGATTTTCTTACCATCACTTGCTGGTTTATATCCTCCTTTTTCTTCTCCACTATCTTTACCATTTAATAATTGAATTTTAGTGTAAAATCTACTTTGTGGTACTTCAATTACTGCCGCAAAATTATCTAAAATATCTGTATTAGTTATTTTTGAAACATGTTTTGCTTTCTTAAGTAGTGTAGGTGTTATGAATAAAATTCTTTCTGATTCACCTACTTCATCTTCTGTCATTTGAGAATAAGTATCTTGTATTGCTTCAAGAATTTCTTCACCTTTAGTATATGTAACAGGTGTTAATTTAGTTATATCATTTAAGCTTGAATATTTAGCAAATCTCATTGCATCAACTTCTGGAACAACTTTAGTTCTAACAAATTCACCAGAAAGTTTTCCAAAGGCGATTCCTGCTGTTTCTTCATTATCTATTCTATCTACTTTTAACTTTCTTCCTCTTTCATAATCAAATGGTACAGTTTGGTTAGTTAATTTAACATCCCCATCAGTATAACCTGAATTTCTTGAATAATCTCCAAGCCCATCCATGTCTATCATAGGTATTATTATTTCGTTAGCATTAGCTCCTGCTTGCACTAATTCTTCTTCTGTATCTAATATTGCAGTCTTAGCTTCTGCTTTATACACCGCATCAAGAAGTTGAGGTGCATTTTGTTTAAATTTTTCTATTGTATTCATATTATATCTCCTTTAATAAATTACTATTTTAGCTTCATTGCTTTTTTTAATTTATCTAATGGATCTACCTTTTCTTTTTCTGTTTCCTTTCCATCCCCACCTATAGTGAAACCTTTGTTCTCATTTTTCTTGCTTAATTCTGGAAAGTCCTTAAGTATTTCTTCTATTTCAGTATTAAGTTTAGAATTATCTATATTACCGCTTTCATCTAATATAGCTTTTTTATCAACTAATCTCATCATTCTACTTGACTTACTAGAATCAACACCTTTTACAAGTAAAGCATTTTCAATTCTTAAATTAACAGCTTCTAACATACTTTTTTCAGCTTGTTGTTTTAAAACACTTAACTCATCTGTTTTAGTATCTTGCTTAGTAGATTTAAAAGCATTTAATATTTTTTTCGCTTCTTCTACATCATCAATTCCTAATTCTTTTTTCAGTTTTTCAACTGCTTTATTTGTGTTTTTTAGTGATATTGCATTAACATCCTCATCAGTATATTTTTTTTCTGACACTTGTGTTTTAACTTTTTCACTTTTCGAAGTATCAGTAGCTTCATTATTTTCTACTACTTCATTGTTTTCTACTCCGTCAACAACTTCCATTTTATCTCCTTTTTATACAGATAAGGTCATCTGCCTCTTGTTTTTAGATTACAAGCAACTTATTTTTGGCATACAAAAAAGAGACAAGTATTTCTACTCATCTCTTAAATATTATATGCACTGCAACATACAGTATCTAACTGTACATTGCACTACATATAATGTAGTGTTTTATAATTATTTTAATAAAAAATCAAGAGTCGCAAAAACCATATCTGGATATTTATCTGCTCCTTTTCTTAATTCAAATTGTCTTTTCACTTCATATAACCATCTCCATTTAGGCATTCCTTTAGGAGGTTCTTTTTCTTCATAATATTTTCTTTTTGCTTTTAATTCATCTTTAGTATATTGTTTGCTTACACATTTCCCATTTTCATAATTATCTAAGGATGATTTCTTAAATAATTCTTCTAAATCTTCTTTATATATCAATTTCCACCTCCATCATATTTTCTTTTATATTTAATATCTTATATTTTTGTCCTCTATGTAATAAAAATTCTTTTTCATTATCAAACAAGGAATGATTTCCAATATAGTATCCCTTGGTTTCAGCTGGAGCGTTTATTTTTATTTTATATCCATGATCAAAAATTCCATAAATTTTTTCATATAAACTAGTACTCTTATATGTTTCTAATGTACTTGATTTTTTCCAATATTCAAATTCTTTTTTACTAACACTTCGATATAATATTAAATTTTCATTTAAATTGTTATTAGATAGAACTTTATCTATTTCACTTATACATTTTTTTACTTTTTTCAATTCTAATTCATTTGTAATATTGGAAGAATCTCTTAAGTAATTATTTATGCTAATATAAAACATTTTCGAATATTCCATTACTGCATATTTAGGCTCATCATTTAACTTATCCCATATTAAATCACTTTTTCTTTGAAGCCTGTCTTCTATCTCTTGATCTACTTCTTTATATTCTATTATATCATACTTTTTATATTTTTTGTTGTTTTCTTCTTGTATTTTATTTGTTTCTAACAGACTTTCTCTTCTTTTTCTTTGTTCTTTTTGACTAAACAAGTCTTTTTTTCTCTCTTCCTCTTCTTTAGCCGTAGCATTTTTAGCCATTTGTTCATATTTTAGTTCATCTAATTCTTCATAATAAGTTGGAGCTTTGTGCCTACAATTAGGATGAAATAATCCCTTACTCATGGCACTAGATAACAATTCATGTTTGCCATCTGGAACACCTCCAGAATAAACATCATCAACCAATATTTGTTGTTCATACACTTTACAATATTTACATGAAGTTCCATGTTTTGTTATTTTTACAAGTGTTCTTTTTAACCTTTTCCTAAAGTCTCCCTCTGCCATAAGTCTTGACCTTTGAGACGCTGTTCTAACAGCCATTCTAGCATAATCAGCAATATTTACACGTCTTCCGTCCTTATATTCTATGCAGTTTATACCTCTTTTTGCAAAATCTTTCATAGCTATGTTTACTGCTTGTTTAAGATTCACCGCTCCATGTGATAAATAAAAGCCCGCTTTAAATATAGTTTTTCGATAAACATCATTAGTCATTCTAAAAATAGCTTTTTCTGCTTCTTCAAAAGTTCCATTAATTTCATCTATCATAGCTTTTACTTTTTTGTTATTAGTTTTAAAAAAGCTCTCATTTAATCGCCTTTTCCCTCTGTTAGCATCGTTAAATAAGCTTATTGCTTCTTTTTTTCCTTGCTTGTATTCTTCTTTTATTATTTTCTTTACATCTTTTGGTATATTAGATGTGTATTTCCCTATTATGTCTTGATTTTCTCTTTTAATTCTTTGAATATCTCTAAGTTTTAATGCTTGCCACTGTGGATATTCCATGTTTTCTTCTATTTCTTTTAATTCATGTCGTAATAAATTTCTTTTAAGAGAGGCTATAAGTTCAAGCTCCATTTCTTGATAAAGTTTAGCTATATCATATTCATCCATATTCTACCTATTCTTTTTGTTCTTCTTCTATAATCTCTACATTATCTTTGTTGACAGCTGGTTCTACTTCTTCCATAATACCTTTTTCATTTTTAAGGCGTTTAATTTCTATTTTTTTCCAGTCTTCTTTTTTATTATCGCCCCATAATTGTTCTACAGTAGCTTCTATACTCATTATTCCAGCAGTATTTGCTTTTCCTATTGTTTCTACTTGAGCTTCAAATGAAGGGTTAGCATATTCAGTGAATACTACTTCACATTCAGTATCAGTTATTGTTTTCTTATTTAAATTATCATAAAATTTAAAAGTGATATTTACTATATCTTCTATAAGTGTTCTCATACTATCTACTATCTGACTTCTTTTATAAAGTGTTGTTTTTTCTTTTTCTCTAGAAGCTTCAGCATTATCTAACTTTTTAGTGTCTATACCTAATGTAGATGGACTAATAAGACCAGTTAAACATTGATCTAAAGCTGTAATATATGAAGTTAATAGTCCTTCATGTTGTATAGTACCTTGAGTTGTTTGTATTAAATTATTTTTATCACCTTCTCCCATTGTTGATGATAATAAAATAAACTCATTTTCAAAATCACTTTTTCTTTTCATGACTCCAGTTTTCAAGTCTCTAGGAAGTAAGTCTTCTGGTATATATTCTTTAATTTGCCCCTTCCTTACAGAAAGCATCCACTGGCTCCATATTTCATCATAAGCATCAAAATTATCAACTTTACCTTCAAATATAGACTTACCTCTATTTTCATATTTTTGACTTTCTTTCAGCAAAAACTTTCTTCCCATAAGGAAATTTGCATTATTTCTTACTGGTTTATATTCAGTATTCTCAGCTTTTTCTAATAATTTTATATTTTCAAGCTTTCCATTATCATTATATAAACGATAATCAATTCCTTTATCAGTATATTCTTCATAAAGCATGTATTCTTTTTTATTTATTATCTTCTTTGTCTTATATATTATTCCTACAAGTCTTCCTCTTTTTGTAATATATTCTACTCTTTCAGGAGGATAAAACTCAATTATAGGATATTTAGATATTTCAGAATCATAACTCCATTTAAAAGCACCATCGCCACCCCATAATACAGTTATTAAAGCTTTTCTTAATAATTCTTTGAAATTGTTTTCGTTAGCGATTGCTTCCCAATCGGATTGTCTTTCTCCTACCTTTATTGATGCTAAACTATCCACAACAACATCAGATAATGTGTCTACTATCATCCCTGGTAAACCTGTATGTATTTTTATTATTCTATAGCTTTTATTTCCCCAAAAATGAGGCAACTTTGTTTCATTAATAATTTGATCATATATCTGTTCTAGTTCTTCGCTTTCACCTCTATACCATATTTTATTTAATAATAAATTAGTTTCATAAGCTGTATATGAATACACATTTACATTGGTATTATAAGGTGCTTCTTCTATGTCTAAATATTTCTTTATTCCATTCTTGATCATATTATTAAAGTTATTTAAAATATTCATCTTTTCCCTTTCTAATATTCTTCTTCATAATTTTCTTCATGGTCTTCTGTACCATCTCCTATTATTTTTCTATAAGGTATAAATGCATATTGACTAGCATTTATTGTGTGGTCATTAGCATCTTCTGGTTCATTATCTTTATTTTCTTTCCAACTGTAAGTTTCTAATTCTTGTATATGGTTTGTACAATGACTTAACACAAAATATTTCAATTTATGAATCCAACCTAATTGAAGATTTATTCTATTTATTATAGTTACTTTCTTATGAGCATTGTTAAAAGTATAAATAGAACCATTTTTTCTAATATATTTTTTTATTTCAGTCATAGTCGCTTGGTCTGCCGAATCAATAAACACATGTCTAGCAAATCCCCATTCTTCCCTATTTCTTTCTAAAAAGTCAATAAAATTAACTACTGTATCAGATGGAGCAAGTGGTTGTTGTAAATTACTATTGTTATATACTTTTTCATCTAATACATATAGTTCTCCTTTCTTAGATATTCCCTGAAATATCATTGCTATAGTATCAGGTGACTTAGTAGAATATGCTGTATCAAGTCCTGCAGTAAAACAAATGAATTCTAGAGGTTCTTTCTTATCCTTCATTTCTTCCTTAACTTCTTTTCTAATCTTCACATGTTTACTTTGTTCAAAGTTTGGAAACACAAGTCCTACTGCTTTTCCCCTTAGTCCTAGTATTTTATTTTTATACAACTTAGTTCCTTTAGGTGCTGAATCAATCTTCTTTTGTATTTCTTTTTCTGTTAAAGAAGCATTATCATTAAAAGTAAAAAACCAATATTTCCATTGTGGATTCTCTGGTTCCTTTAATTCTTTCATTATACTTTTAGGTACATCTTTTTTATATTTATCAATAGGTCTACTTCTATTTATAAACTCTTTATATACTGCTAGATTTGGATCATCAGGATTAAGTGTAGCAAGTAAATATTCATTACGAGTGGACATTTCTCTTACAAACTCAATATCAGCTGTATTTATTTCATCTATATAAACACAACCATATTGCCCGTCCGTAGTATCATCTTCCACTTGGCAGTATCATCATAACCTATAACATATATAATTTTATCATTATATTTTATATGTGATATCTTATTATCTTTATCTCCATTTCCTTTATAATCTGCATCATAAAATACATCTAGAAGTCCTTTTTCAGAATTTATAATATTCTTTTCAGCAACCCCAACACTCTTACAAGCTATTATATGAAGTTTTTTATCACTATCATTAACTTTAATCATAAACTTAACAATTCCTACTGTAGTTTTACCAGCAGCTGTAGTTCCTTCTAAAAATTCAGCATCAGCATCTTTGTATTCTAAAAAATCAATATATTTTTCAGATAAAGGAAAATTATTATTCATCTATCTCTTTTCTTGATTTGGCTAGCTGTTTTACAATATCATCAAAATTAGCAGTACTTCGCATATTAGCATTAACATTTAAAGTTGAAGTATATGCTCCTTGCATTCTATTTAATTGATCACTAGCTTTTAATCTAATATCTAAACTTGGAACTACTTCTACTGGAGTATATCTTCTTTGTTCATTTAATATAATTTTAGTGTCTTTTATATTCCCCAATATTATATCTACTAGAAATTGTTGTCTTTCTGCTATGTTCATTGTTATTTTTTTTTCTATTTTCTCTTGCTTTTGATTAATATATTCTTTAATTTTAGATTTTTTCAATGCTTCATTTCCTATTGCATATGCTGTTTTTTTAGAGTATCCTGCTTTTATTGCACTTTCAGTTGCATTCCCAGTCTTCATATATTCATCTGCAAATTCTTTTTGCCTCTTTGTTAATCCATTCTTCATTAATCCTCCTTACATAATAAAAAAGAGGATCTTAATTATTTTTCCTCTTTTTCTTTATTATCTTTGACAAGTTCAACATATATTTTCTTTTCATTTATTTCTTTTGCTCTTTCTTCAGTTATATCAATTACTTCTCCCTCATTTCTTATTATATTAAGATATATATCATTGAATTCTTTAATAACTTTATATTTCATCTCTTTTATATCTTTCATATCTTCCTCCTTTATTGATGAGTAAAATAGGATTCGAACCTATTTAAATTTCCTTTTACTCATAAAAAATAGAATACCTACAAAATTGTAAGTATTCTTTCCCAGGTATATCCATGTTAAAAAGCAACTTGACCGATTTTTGAAGTCAATAGTATTTTATACTACTTCCTTCATTATACATATTATCATACTTCTTACTGGCGATTCACTGGCGATTTTCATTTTTTTAAATATTTTTTTATTTTTTTATAATGATTTTTCCAAACATTACTCACATCTATATTATAATCATTAGCAATTTTATTAACTGCTTTACTTGGATTATATCCATCAAACATTATAAGGGCGTACAAATCATATTTAATGCCTTTAAATTCGTTCAATGTATTTTTTCTTATAGTCATCTCTTTTTCAAGCTCATTCAATCTATTAGATAGGAATTCTAGCCTTTGTATTAGAGTCATTCCGTTATATTTTTCATTAAATGCTAGTTCATGAGTTAAAGTAAAAATTTTAAAATCAGGTTCAGAGTTTACTGGTGGTTTACTCTCATTTGAAAGTATAGCACCACCTGCTCCATTATACTTAGCTGTAACTTTCTCCATCTCATCTTTTATATATTCTATTTCATCTTCTATCGCCTTCTTCCTTTGTAAAAGATTCTGCATTAATTCCATTTCTATCATATGTATATCTCCTTATTTTATGCCATAGTCCCTGTCTTTTTAACATAGTTTCTGTATCTCTTTTTCTTGCCTCATCAAATCTGTCTTTAATATTTTCTTCGTTTTTTCCTAATGCCTCTTTAACTTTTTTTATTGTATCTATTACCATTCTTATTATTAATGATATAGCTACTAACATTAAGAATACTGCAATTGGTGCTATTATTGATAATTTAATAACTTCCCAACTAAAACTTATTGCTTCTTTCATCTTCTTCCTCCTTTCACACGATTATCGCACGATTCTCTCACGATTTTTTTATTTTATTTACTCCTCTTCCTTTAAATCATTTTTTATATACTTTAATGCACATGTTTTATCAAAGTTATCACCATTTACTGCATCTTTCATCACTCTTTCACTTAAATTGTGCATATATAATAAACTATAATGACTTATCGATAATGCTAAAAGCTGTAATTCTTCACTAGGATTTTCTATATATTGAATAGCTTCAAAATTACATTTTATAGCTTCTTTTTTCATTTCCTCTGTTGGATTTTTTATGTATTGAATAGCTACTCCATTCTTTTTTATTGCATACAACTTTATTTCATCACTAGGATTATCTATATATTGAAAATTTCTCCAATTATTCATTATGGCTACCTTTTGTTCCCTTTTTGTAGGTTTATTAATATATGCTATTAATTTCCCAGTCCACCTTAATTCCTTAATTCTTTCTTTTGCAGGTAAATTATATACCTTATACATCCTTGTTTCTTTAAAAGACTTCCATTTTTCTTCACCAAATTCTTTTATTATAATATCCTTTAACTCACTTAACTTCATTTTATTTTTTCCTTTCAAGTTATTTTTACAAACTTCAAATTCCCCTGTTCTAAAATTATAAATTACTTTAGCTTTACAATTTTCACATTTCTTACCTACACTTGATGCAGACCAAGCATAAACTATGATTTCAGAGTTACAAAAAGGACAAGTCATTTCATAATAACTTTCTCCATTTGGTCTTGAATAATAATAACAGTCTTTTCTTTTTATGTATTTTGTTTCATTTACTGTATTTGCCATCTTCTATTCCCCTTTCAAATCATTTTCTAAGTGTCTTAATAAATAGTCACTAACTCTTGAATAAATAATCTCATTTGCTGCCTCTTGTATTACTTTTTCAGTTGGATTATTTATATCTATAATAGATAATGGGTTTTCCTTTACTGCTAATAATTGTAATTCTTCACTTGGATTTTTTATATGCATAATAGCATAAGAAGTATTTTTTATTGCCTCTATTTTAAGTTTTTTACTTGGATTTTTTATATATTTAATAGAATATCCATTATTTTTAACTGCTTCTAATTTTAACTCTTCACTCGGATTATTTATATATTGAATATTATCCCCATTTTCTTGTACTGCTTTTAATTGTTCCTCTTCAGTTGATGAATATATTAAATATCCACGAGTGCTTTCAAAATTTTTCCATTTGTCTTTTCCAACTTTATTTGCTATTATTTCTTTATATTCACTTAGTTTCATTATTTTGTTCCTTTCCTACTTTTTCTTTTTATTTGTATAAATGCTATAAGGTTTTTTTTGTTTTAATATTAATCATTCCATCTAAAAAGGTAATTATGGCTGTTACTTCCCTTGTAGTATTATTTATTATTTTTATATTTTCTATTTCATCATAATTATCAGACATATTTTTTATCATTATTTTGCTACCTCTTTTTCTACTATTTCTTTTTTAATTGCATCTACTAATTCATTATTGTTTTTTATAAGTATTTCTTTTGTATTTTTATTATTATTTTCTATTATAACTATTTCTCC
>ERZ772986.437-NODE-437-length-26538-cov-3.576294_pt1 | contig 26538 bp, 30 predicted proteins | sample MGYA00511898_ERZ772986 | MGnify/ENA primary metagenome ERZ772986 (study PRJEB29015, sample SAMEA2737934) | human oral metagenome | biome: human oral; feature: human-associated habitat; material: dental | place: China | collected 2148 ... | reverse complement strand
ACAAGCGGGCTTGGATTTGGATACATGTTTAAAGACGGGTAGCGCCGTCTGAACATTTGGGCATTTGCCCTATCGGACTTTTCCGATAAATACCCGCTCACGGCGGGGAATATAAAAATCAAAATGTATTTTGCAGCTTGTCCGCAGATTATCGCTGCTGCATCGGGAATACGTCCCGATTAAGAAATACGTCCAACTTGCCACCTGTTACCGGACCCCACTGGGCAACCCGGATGCGCGGCATTTTTTTTGGCAGGTCAGATGCTGCCCGCAACCGTTTGTCCGATTTACCCAAAGGCTCGATCACCTTTTTTACGCATGATGTTTCAGTCTTTTCAGGCCAAAACATCTCCGAAGGCCGGTTGCTTCGTTCCAAATATTTAAAGAACTTTCTGCGTTATTTGCAGAATATATTTGCATTATAAGCAGATTATTTTCTGCGTCAAGTGCAAATTTGAATTTTGTGAAAATAAAAAGGCCATCTGGAAATTCAGACGGCCTTTTTTTTTGGGCAAATGAAGATTATCCGTTGATGTCTGCCAATAATGCTTTCTTGATTGACTTAAAGGTATTGTAAGAAATTATGTTATAGATGATGCATACTGAAATAAGAAGAATAACGATAAACGGTGTTAAGGCTTTTTGCAGGAAAGGTTCTACAAAAGGTAGTAACCCTATGACTGGCATGACAACATACCTCATGAATATTGGCAGACCAAAAATTACAAGTAGGATGGATAATGCCGACAAAAGCATGAATTTGTTTCTGATAACTGATTTAATATGTGAATATTTTGGAGTACTTTCCCCCAAATTGCTGTTATGCAACATGACATATTCACCACGATTTTTCCGCTTATCAAATAACCCATACACTTTTACATGGTGTCCGACTCGTGCAGAAAAATCCCAGTCATAGAATTTGAAGCTAGCCTCCCCTCCTTCATCATCAACCAGAAAAAACTCAAGTGTTTCGTGTGTTTGGCTCTGGATAGAAACATAATCAAATCCACCACCTGAAACACTTGTGCTACTTCTACAACTTGTATCTACCACTATTCCTGAATAACAAAGTAGCTTAAAAAATCTGTTTTCAAAAATAACTTTAGATTTCACAGAAATCTCCTTGCAAATCATGATTCAGGTTGGAGAAGAGTGCAATTATTTTCTTCTATATTTTCGATGCTCAACCATGACCCCCAACGTTTTCAAGTCGGAGTGGGAAGAATGGAAAATTTCAAAATCTTCATTTAATGGATATAGCTCAAAAACTTTTTTTCCATCAACGATGCCACGCGCACGGTACTTTCTGAAAAAAATATCCTGACCATTACTTGTCGCCAAAACAAAGTCTCCTGCTTCAGCTTGCAAAGTTGGGTCTAAGATAATCTTATCGCCTACCTGAAAATCCGGACTCATGCTTAAATCATTTATTTCAAACGAAAAAGATTGTGCTGAAATTATTGCTTCTGTTATCAACCATTCTTCGATTTCTAAAAATTCAACATGACTTTGGATTTTATCCCAATCTAATATTTGCTGCTTATTTAGCAAAGGAATCCTATGATAGCCAGATGGAAGAGAAATATCCTTTGCTATATGAGATGACATCAAGTCAACAGGGGAGCAGTTTAAGGCTTTAGCGATTACACTTATCTTTTCAGTAGTCAAGGATTGTTGACCTCTTTCTATTCTTGAGAGGTTACCAGTATCCGAACCAATTTCAAGAGCCAATTGCTCAAGAGTCATTTTTAATTCTTTTCGCCTAGCGCGAATGTTTTGTCCAATATCCATTCTTACATTCTCTAATTCTGCGTGAAATACATCAAAGCTGTGAAAGCAGAATAGCCTTGTTATTTTTCTGCGTTTAACGCATAATAAAAAAGTTTTTAGTAGGAATCAGATTATGACTTCACCTTTAAAATTAGCTCGCCTAGGGCGAAAACTGACGCTGGAGCAAGTTGCCGAATTAGTTGGCAGCGATAGTGGGAATATTTCTAGAATAGAAAGAGCGAAACAAATCCCGAATAGAGATTTGGCAGCAAAACTGGTTGAGTTATTCAGAGAAGATGGACTCACGGAGGTTCATCTTTTTTATCCAGAACGGTTTGAAACCAAATAACAATGCTCACAGCTGAAATCCGCCACCACATAACAACGGACTTCGTGGTTTACCGCGAGTTCGGGCTTTTGTGCGGCTCCAATATTCAGGCAGCGACATTATTATCAGGGCTGTTTTGGTGGAGCGACGTGGCCGATAAAGAACCAAAACGTCAGGGGTGGTTTTATAAAACTGCTTCCCAGCTCTTCGATGAGTTCGGACTGACACGGCGTGGCTATGAAAAGGCAAGAAAATTCCTTTCAGGCAAAGGCGTTATCCAATGCCGACGTGCAGGTGTACACGGCAGGATGCACTGGCAGCTCAATAAAGAGCGTCTGTTAGAGTTATGCTATCTTGTCAAAGGCCAATCAGTGCCGCAATTCAACAGCCGTTACCATCTCGACATCGACAATTTCCGTCTTGAAAAGTGGATCAATCTCGATCTTTGGAATGACTTCCTCAAAATGCGCGCCGAAAAAGGCAAGTCAGTCACAATTAAGCAGAAAAAGATCCTGCTCAACCAACTCAAAGACCTCAAAAATAAAAATTACGACTTGGAAGCTGCTATGCGAAAAGCCATTCTAAACGGCTGGGCAGGCTTCTACGCATCCGACCGATCGCCTATCCCCTCACAGCCGACACCTGAAGCAAAAGCCCTTAAGGTACTCGCGGAATATGAGGCACAAATCAGACAATCCGTTCATCCTCCTGATATAGACGGACAGAGGAATCCTGACAACCCTCACCGTCAAAATCTCCTAAATTACTATAAGAAAAAACAGTAATCATCAGGCTGTTGGCACAGCCATGCCCCAAAGCTGCTCCGGCAGTTTTTTTTTGTGTTTTTTTGCCGGTAATTAGGCCGTCTGAAAGTGATTTTTTCCTGTTCTCTTCAAAAATTAGAGATGTGATCGGCTGTTTTTCTGCTCCGTTTCCCTTTTTTATCCCAATCGGATTTAAAAAATCGGTTTTTATGTTGAAAATAAGTATCTGAAAATATTGTGTTTGTACATAATGAGCAAAGAACTTTGGCTTTAGAGGACATAGAACTTTGTCCGTGTAGGACGGCCTTTATACACAGACCACGATCACAGACCACTATCAAAAAATATTACAGGCTCGCGCCTGACTGTTTTTTGTGCAATTTATGATGGATGTAGATAGATATTGGCATTTGAGAGGATATAGACTCTTTTTGAGGGAGAGATATGTACAGGTTTTGTGGATAAATCGTTAGAAATATGTACAGGGTTACTGTACAATAAATTATATTGCCTAATGGAGATATAAAAAATGGACTATGTAATCAGCTACACCGCAGCCCGTGAAGATTTGGCGCAAGTTATGACTAAAGTTTGTGAAGACCAAGTAGTAACACATATTACGCGCCGGAACGGAGGGAACTGTGTCTTGATGTCTGAGGAAGAGTACAGCTCTATTATGGAGACACTTTACCTGTTCGGAAATCCTACTAATGCTGCACGTTTGGAGCACTCGCTGGCTCAGGCAGAACAGGGGGAATTTGTAGAGGTTGATCTGTGAGAAAGCACCGTTTTACCGCTGATGCTGCCGAAGATTTGGCATATTGGAAAAAGCATGATGCTAGGAAGGTTGAACGGATTAAGTTGCTTTTGGAAGATATTAAAGCCAACCATCCGAAGGGAATCGGTAAACCCGAACCACTTCGTCACCATCAATCGGGCTTATGGTCGCGAAGGATTGATCGGGAACACCGTTTGGTTTATTCGGTAGATGAAGATACGGTAACTGTATATGCCTGCCGATACCATTACGAACGCTAAAACAACTTGTTGACTCTGAGGCCGTCTGAAAATTTAGACGGCTTTTTCATTTGAACTCGTCTGGGTTAATCGGTTTTTGCCAATCAAATTTGTTCTTTCCGGCATTAGATTGAGCCAAAGTTTCTTTTTGCTTTTCAGGTTCAGAAACGGGGCTTTTTAAATTAGTTAATTTATTATCATTTTGAGATTTTTCTACCTTCTTTTCGGCTCCTAAATTCATTTTTTGAAGTCGGGAACGGATGAATCGATTTAATGCCTGTTGGCTTACTCTTATATTTTTCTTTTCAGCCAAAAACTGCAATATCAGTTTTTCAGTAAACCCAAGCTGCTTCATTTCTAAAATTTCATCTTTATAAGGCTCCAGTACGGATCGTTTCCCTGGACTCAATTTATTTTCATACGATTTGATGAAATCTTCTAAATCACTCATACACACCTCTTACAACATCATAACAACATTTATACAACCTATTTTACAACCTATACAACACTTATACAACATTAATACAACCTATTACAACAATAAACAACTAAAAACAACATCTATACAACATTTAAACAACAAATATACAAGTATTTTTACAACATAAATACAACATTATTACAACAATAAAACAACATATACAACATTATTACAACGACTATACAACCTATTTACAACCAAATAACAACACATATACAACAATTAAACAACAAATACCTCCTCTCCACGCGTACTTCTTTTCTCAAAAAAGGATATTGAATAAGTACCGATAAATTTTAACTACAATGCAGGATAGGCAACGAGTGCCAAAAAACGCACTAAATGCGTTTTTCAATTCCGCCCAACAAGGCGGAAACGCCGCAAAGCGGCTGAAGGTTTGAACAACCATCGGGGGCATCTGCCGCCGTGTTGTTGGTTGATGTCTAAATTTCAAAGCGCAAAAAGTCCAGACCAAGACAAGTGTCTCTGCACGTCTTCCACCTTTTCCACCACGCCACAGAAGGCGCACCGGACAAAGATGAAAGCCGCACAAAGCCAGTCTGGACTTTTTGCGCTTTGAAATTTTTAACGACATCACAACACGGCGGCAGATGCCCCCGATGGTTGTTTATTTATGAATGAACATTTATGAAAGGATCAGATGGGATTAGATATGTATGGCTATACCATGAAAGCCGAGTTTGTCGGAGACCGTCAAACCGATGTGAATGTGAGTGAAGATGAACGCGAAGAAGCAGCACTGAATCATTTTGCCTACTGGCGAAAATTTAACCATCTTCATGGTTGGATGGAAAACTTATATCGTCAAAAAGGCGGAAAAGCTGAAGTCTTTAATTGCTGCACTGTTCGGCTAGAACTTGAAGATTTAGACCGTCTGGAATCTGATTTAAATGATGAAAAATTGGAATACACGCCGGGCTTTTTCTTTGGAGACGATGAGATATATCCCGAAGACATTACAGAAACTAAAAACTTTATTGCAAATGCCCGTCTAGCAATAGCTAAGGGACAAGCAGTGTTTTATGACAGTTGGTGGTAATGATACACGGTTTCAGGCGGCAAAGGCCGTCTGAAACCATAGGGAGCAAGAAGATGGAAAACACTGTTAAAGAGCTGAAAAAACGTATTTATTCGTTTGGTGCTGCGTACAAACCCTCTGATGTTTTTCGTGATTTCGTCGAGCTGGCAGCGATTGCCATTTTAAACAGCTATATTCGGGATGAAGATTGGGAAAATCGTGAAGAGCGATACCACGTTATTCGCCGACAATATAAAGAAGAGGCTTTTAAAATTTTTCCTGAGCTATTAGGCGTTTTGGCTTCGGGCTGTATTCGAGCGGTGAAAGTCGGAAACTACGAAGATTTTTTGGGCGAACTTTATATGGACTTGGGAGCGTCGAACGAGCGTAACGGACAGTTTTTTACGCCAATGTCTATATCAAGAGTGATGGCAAAACTGGCGGGAATTGACACGATGGAGAAGCTGGCGAATAAAAGATTTGTTTCTTTACTTGAGCCATGTTGTGGCAGTGGTGCGAATCTGCTTGCTTTCGCCGAACATATCGCTGATAGCGCAAAAATTCCAAGCTTACATATGGCAGCGGTTGCGGTAGATATTGATGTTTTATGTGTGTGGATGTGTTTTGTGCAATGTCATTTTTACGGTATCCCCGCAAAAATCATACATGGAGACAGTATAAAAAACGAATTTCATACGGCATGGCGGACGGTGCATTGGTTGCGTGGCGGTTTTGAAGACTATATGAAAGCCGAAATTGAAGCCGACAAAAAAGCCGCTTTCGACGCAAAACAGCACAGCCAAGACGAAACGAAGATAACCGCCCCTTTGTTGACTTTGGAAGAACAGTTGGTCTTGTTTTAAGGAAAGGAAGAAGCGTGATGATTCAAGATGTGAAAAAAGTGGATTATGACAAAATGTTTTCTGAATGCCTAAAAAGTAAAATTCCAACTGAAACGAGGCTGGATACCGAAGCCCTAATTAATCTATTAATGTTGGAAAATGTTTCTGAAATTGAAGCAAGCATTAGAAAAGGTTGTATAAGAGCAACACATTTTATAGGTTCTAACAAAAAATATATCTATGATACAGGTATTGATGATGAAGAAATTCAATGGGAAATTGAAGATTTTAAGGCGCATTATCCGCACACTTGGTGGACGGTAGAGCAGATTAATTATAATGACTAAGATATAAAGGTCGTCTGTAATCACTGTTTCAGATGACCTTTATCTGTCTAAGCTAAACTGAAAAAAGAAGCCCGCCGCAGCCCCGTTACCGCCTCTCAAAGTTCGGCAGAAACGTCCCCACGCCCCCAAGTAGAAAACAGACTTAGGCAGCTTTTCCGGCACCTTCGGCAACCTACAAAACTGCCACGCCTATTTTCCACTTGCCCCCTACGGCGGGCTTTTTATTTATGAAAAATCGGGATTCTTTTGAAGAAACTTATCCTTCGTCAAACGATGGGTAAATCAGTAAACCGTGTGGTATAGCACTGACTCAATCTGTCCCTATTCATTTCCCAGTCATCAGCCAATAGTTCTGATGCAAGTTTCAGACGGCCTTTACCGTACCGGCGATTAATTTTATCCCAGGCCTCCATAACTGGGTTGGTAGTTGCTGACTGCCAAAGATCCGCCTGTATCTGCCCGGCGGGCATTAAACCCTGTAATTCGATCCCGCATTTTTTATAGAGGTAGCCACTGCGGTAGATAGTTTCTAGTATCTTTTGTGCTGCGTGATTTAACAGCACGGTGTCGGAAGTCGGTAAAGTTAGGCTTATTGTCTGACTGTTATGATATTGAGGTTCAGATTCTTTGAAAAAATCGGTATGTAAAAACACAGAAACAGATGAGGCCGTCAATTTGTCTTTACGCAATGCTTCAGCACCTGAACTGATATGATGCGTGATGGCAGCTTTTAAAGCCTCCAGTGTATCTATGCGTGTTCCAAAACTGCGGCTGCGGACAAGATTTTGCTTGGGTGCTGGCTTTGGATGTAAACCATCACAAGCTATACCCTGCATTTCTCTTTGTGTTCTCTCGACAGTTACTCCATAACGACGGCGTAGAGTAGCTGTATCTGCAAGCACAAAATCCAAAGCTGTAAGTATCCCTTGAGCTGCCAATTTGGAAGCTATTCTATTACCAATTCCCCATATTTCATTTACAGCTTCACTCCGTAATGCCCTCATGCGTATAGATTCACTCCAGTTAGACCAAACGACGACACCCTCAAAGTGAGAGGGATATTTTTTCGCCAAGTGGTTGCAAAATTTGGCCAGCGTCTTAGTCGGCGCTATGCCAACGCAAGTTGGTATGCCAACCCATTGTAAAACACGGCTGCGAATTTGATGCCCATGTATAGCAAGATTTTCAATGCCGGACATATCTGCAAAACATTCGTCTATTGAATAGACTTCAACAGCCGGTACACAACCGGCGATAGTTTCCATCATCCTTCGGGACAGGTCTGCATAGAGTTCGTAATTGCTCGAATAAGCTTTCAGACGACCTTGAGAAACTAAGTGTTTCACACGGAAATAGGGTTCCCCCATCTTAATGCCTAAAGCCTTTGCCTCAGCAGATCGTGCAACCACGCAGCCGTCGTTGTTCGATAGGACGACAACTGGAACATTCTTCAAATCCGGCCGGAATACCCGCTCACAGGAACAGTAAAAGCTGTTGCCATCTATCAGTGCGTACATATTAACCGCCCTGACGCACGTCTTTGATGACGAAAGTCACGACTCCTACAACCGACCATGTATCTTCATCGGTCGGTACAAAATCAGGGTACTCGCCGGAAGCGTTTTCAGAGTGCAGCTCAGGCTTACGTCCGGGAACTTTGTACAGTCGTTTGATCGTAAACTCGTTGCCTAAATCCGCCATCACAATATCGCCGTGCTTCGGCGTTTTGGAGCGGTCGATGATCATAATATCGTCTTTACTAATCCCAGCATCTAACATGGAATATCCACCGGAACGGGCGGCGAAGGTGGCGGACGGGTTGGCAATGAGATATTCGTTGAAATCTAGGTAGTCTGCGACATACGGCTCCGCAGGTGACGGAAATCCGGCCGGTACTTTTTCTAAGGCAACCGGAACCTTCAGATTTGTCCGACTTATTGGAATCAGACTGTCCGGTGGCAGGGCAGAAGAGGCAATCATGGCATCGACAGTGGGTATCAACGAAACAGGAATACGCTTTACTGTCGTCGCTTCACCGGTCTTGCTTTTGCGCCCAGCACCGTCTCTACGGCCACCGCGTTTCTTTGGTATTTCGCTCATAGTTTTTGCAGTTTGATTTTGTAACGAAATCATTTTACCAAAGAATATAGTTCATTAGGATTTAAATTTCCCATAACCAAACATCCTTTTGTTTAGAATAAAAAAACACCCCGAAGGGTGTTTTTTCTTTGGAACAAATGGCCTAATAATTTAGCGATCAATATCTAAATCCATATTCTGTTGAGGATTCTTATCTAACTGTTGGAGTTGGCTGTCATAAAGATTGATTTTTGCGTGAATTTGATTAGCCGGTTGTAAACCAGTAATCAGTTTTTCTGCGTGCTTAATTACTTGTTTCTGAAAAGCACTCAAAGAGTCAAACTCCTGTTTAACACGAGACTCCAATTTTTCTAGATATCGGGTATTGCGATGAAGCTCATGGTCAATCGCCATACCAGGCAATTGGTTTTGATGGATTCTACTGTCAAAGATCAGACCTTCGCGTGAATAAACAGCAAAATAATCGGCCTTACCGGAAAGAAAAACTCTATCTGCATTCTCTGGAAGTTTTTCCACCACCAAATCATGATGTTCTTTTGGTGTTGCTCTTGGTGTTTCCCCAGCTTTGATCATTTCATCATAGCGTTCTAACGTACCTTGCCAACTTACTTCTGAAGGAGCAGTTTGTAGATAGACAGCAGTTTGATAACCATGCTGTTGCATATCGTTCAAAGTCTTAATTGGCGTTTCAGGCGTTCTGAAAGTTCCTTCAACAACGATGTTATACCCTTCTTCAAGTGCTTGCTCTATAACCCGACCTGTCATTTTTCCTGAAAACTCGGCTGTATGTTTGGCAGAATCTTTGCCATATTGAGCCTGTATCTCATCAAAATTAGGATGATAACGACGGAACTCGTCTCCATTCACAACCAGCACATTTCCGTTCAGTTGTGCATTTATCATCTTAATAAGATTTGATTTTCCTGCCCCTGGTTGCCCCCCAAGCACAAAACCTTTCGGTGGTGATTCAGGTTTAATCTGATGTTCATCCATCAGATCGTCCCATATTTTCTCAAATGCTTCATTTTCCTGTTCAAGCGTCATAGATAACTACCTTCCTTATCTGACTAGACAGAATACTTTTGATAAATCTGATTGCACTCACTCACTACTTCGTCAAAATCGATATCTTCAGGTTCTGAAGCATACAGTTCCCGGCGTAAGGCAACCAAACGACTTTGATCAGGTGTACGGCCTTCGCTTCGTGGAGTTTTTCGCGCAATCATGGCCAAAACTGAAGCCACACGTTCAATCAAAGCGTCTTTCTGCATTAAAGTAGCCATTTTTATTCCTTTTCTGAAATTAGGGATTGTTTATGTTGTCGCATTACCAGTTTCACCAGGGATACGCTACACCCGGCCAACTTGGCTGTTTCTTGTAGGGTGTGATGTGAGCGCAGGCTGATAATCAATTTATGCTTTTGAGTATCTGCCTGACGACCTTTGAATCGTCCTAGTTTTTTTGCTTCAGCAATTCCGGCTGCTTGGCGTTTCTTACGTTGTTCGTAGTCATCTCTAGCCATTTGTAGGGCAATTTTAAGCAGCATGGTTTGTATGCTGTCTAAGACGATTTTGGCAATATCGGAGTCAGTCTGTATTTGACTCAGGTCGATAATGCCGGGAATGGCGAGAAATGCCCCTTTTTCACGGATACGGTTTACCAGCTTTTCTGCTTCAACCAGTGGCAGACGAGTAATACGGTCAATATGCTCGGCGATGATCACGTCTCCTTCTTGCAAATCGGCAATCAATTTGTTCAATACAGGTCTGTCGGCACGAACGCCCGAAGCCTTTTCCTTATAAACCCCCGCAATGTAGTAACCTTCTGCCTTAGCTTTCTCAATTAAGGCGTTTTGCCGCTCAAGATTTTGTTCTTCAGTGCTGACACGTTGGTAGATTCTTGCTGCTTTCATGTTCAGCCTCAATAGTCGATACCAAAAATACAATTTTGGTACAAATAAGTAGCAACGTCAGTATCATCTCCGGAACGGTAGAAATCCGAAAGTATTGTGTTGAACTCGGGCATTTGCAGTTCTGAAATTTCTAAAATACCGCAGCCTTTTTCGATCAACATTGCATTGGCAAACAGCGTGGCCGTTCGTTTGTTACCGTCCCAAAAGATTTGCTGACGCATAAAGGCCAACATGGAGCGGATAGCCGTTTCAGTGGTTGAATTACTTCTGTTTTCAATTTGTCCCAACAGGTTCTGTACGTCAACTTCCGACATTGCGGGCGGTGTGTGTCGAGACCCATCAACCAGGGTAACGCCGACTGTACCAGTACGGAAATCTCCGGGAGCCAATGAGTCTTCCTGGGCAACAATACTGTTGATTTTTTTTAGTAGTGGTATATCAACGGGAAGGCCGTCTGAAATATGGCGCATTACATATTGGTAAGCACGTTTCAGATTTAAGATAGTCTGAATATCACCCAATGATGCCGAAGCAACATTTTGCCCATTGATAATCTGTTCTGTCTGCAACAAAGTTGTCTGACAGTTTTCAAACCGGCTTAGATTGTGGATTTGGGCAACCAATACCTTTTTGGCCAAAAAGATATTTTCTTTCAGGCTGAGATTATATTTATCTGGAAACACTGTTGCTCCTTATACGAACAAAGGTGGTTAATTTGGGTATGCTCTAATTACCCATTTTCGAGATATTACAAAGAATCGGACAATTTAAAATATTGTGGACTTAAATTGCCTATATTCAAATTATCCACTCTATTTGCCCATTGTGCAATAAAAAAACCATCCCGAAGGATGGTTTGACTAAACAAATTAATGTTTTTTAATTTTTACAGGGAAGATCCAGTAATCTCTTCCGTAATCATGAGCGTCAAGGTAGCGGTCGCTGTTCTTGACTCTCCGGAACCGGCATTTAACCCAGCCGTTTTCGAAGATAACCTTTTGATTATTCATCGGCTTTCCTTTAAAAAAAGCGTGAATACTTTACAACCTTTTATTCTTTTGATCTCCTACTTTGACAGACTTAATTTATAAAAATGTTCATTTAAAACATCAGTTTTACATTAAATATGTTTCAAAATGCTTGACCTTTGATTAAAAGCCCAAGTAGAATACGTTACTTATCAAACACAATTAGTAAATAACGTACTAGCAACTTAGGAAGTATTCACACCAACCTAGATGCTTTCTACTAATTAACAAGCTAACTCACCTGTTATAGATCAAGTTAATGTTCCAGCATTGAACTTGAATCCATAACGGGTATTTGACTTGTAACCTATATTAGTATGAAGCATGTTGACATAAATGTCAACAGGGTAGTAATTATATTTAGTGTGAATTTATATAAGTTGTTAATTCCAAAAGATATTTATTTGGGAATAATTTTTCTGCCTATTTTAGGTACAAAAAGCCCTGCGGCCATACAGACATCTGTATGGCCGCAGGGCTTTTACTTTATCGGTTAACGAGAGAGGTCGTTGTCTTGTTCAACATTTGATTGCTTGAAAGAGCGGGTTTCGTGTTGCATTTGAGGGCTGACCTTTTGATCGTATTCCCGTTGTGCTTTAGTGCTTAGAGGCTGTCCAACCATATCCTTAGCCAGTTTACTGATAAGCCTGGCTTCATTTTTGTGTCCCATCTTATACAGTTCTTTGGCTATAAGACCATATTCAGCCAATATGTAACCGCGTGTCTGCATGACCTTCTGAATGTAGGGATGTGTCGGACGTTCCAGGTTTTTGATTGCTTGGTTTAATTCTTCCAGCCGTTGCTTTTCGATGCGGGGTGTTGCACCACGTTCTTTCATGGCTCGCACTATGCCATTTTCAGCTTTGAGGATTTTTCCCCGGTGTTGCCGTTTAGTAGCCGCACACTCTACACCTTCCTCCCGGAGTTTTTCAGCAAAACGGACGCGCCATTCAAAAAGATCATTTTTACGCGGATTAAGCCGTTGCCCGTAGGTATCTCTCATCAATACACACAAATGGACATGGGGATGCTCGGGTTCGCCTTCTTTTTCGGATTCGTGATGTAAAGCGAAGAGATATTGATGGTCGGCAAACTGTTCGGAGGCAAAATTTCGGGCAGCATTCAATACTGCCTGCGGAGGTGTTCCGGCAGGCATGGATAGGACGATATTGAGGGCTTCCCGGTGTTTGCCTCTTTCGGGGATATTGAGTTTCTGCCAATCTTCTAGTTGCGATTTGACGGCTTTTTTACCGTTTAATTTTTCACCTGAGTGATTTTCGACAGTAATTTTACCGTTGCGTGAAATGTAGTCCAAATGGTTGCGTATGCCCTGCATACCATTGGAGTTTCGACTTAGCCTTTTAGGGATTTTAACCATGACTTCGGGGTGTTTTTTAGCCGCCGCCGTCAGGTTGGCCAATCCGCTACCTGATTTGAGGGGTACTCTGGATTTTGCCCGGTGATTGGATTTTGAGATGGGGATGCTGGAATCTTTTGCACGGACGGAGCGGGTTTTGAAACCCAAAAACCAATCGTCTATTTTACGGTACAGGGACATAGCTTTACTCCTATTCGGACAGGCGTTTGCGGTTGGTTCGTAATACGTCACTTACCCTTTGGGTATGTTGCCTGATGAATTGTGATAGGGCATTTATCTGTTCTGATGTAAGCGAAACACCTTCGCCCATATTGAGCTGTCGGGCAATTTGGTTCAGATTGCGGCCGATACTGACAAGCTGATAATTAGATTGATGCAAGATTTCGACTTCGGTCGTTGAGAGCATGGGATGTTTACGAACATGTGATTGGACTATATCGCGCACAATATCGTTGACACTGCATTTATGCTGTTCAGCGGCTGCTTCAAGGTAAGCCCGGTCTTTTTCCGGCAGGCGGACGGTAATACGTTTACTGCCTTTCGGTGGAGGAAGACTGACCAGGGCAGGTTCTTCCGGTACCTCCAACCTGGCTTTCAAAAGTTTTTTGGCCAACAAGGAAACACTTGCTTTACCGTATTCTTTTTCAGCCAACTTACGCAATGCTTCCAGTTCGGATTCGTCTAATCCAAAGACACGGAGGACTTGACGTTTGTCATTGTCGGTAGTTTTATTCACTCATCCATCCTTTATAAAAAGAAAAACCCGACAGGTACAAACCTATCGGGTTTTCAAATGTTCTTTATGCAGCTATCTCCCATAAAACATTTCCTGTTGTGCGGGGGATTGTTCAAGTTCGTTTTTGACGTTCATATGCTCATACTGACTTTGGTAAAAATTAAAACGTACTTGCGCCTGTGTATGCTCCGGTAAGCCTTTAATTAACTTTTCCATGCCTCCTTCTAAGTGGCGATATTTTTTCTGATCATTGGCACTAATTTCCGAAAATCTGTCTTCGTAACGTTCTTTTGCCGCCTGTACGCGTTCTTCCAAAGTCTGATTGCCTGGTTCTACAAATTTCTCATTTTCAGACGGCCTTGTTGTATTTGCAGCCTGGTCAATGGATTGATTCTGCTCCCGATCTATTTCTATCTGCTTTTCAAAAGAAAAAATAAATTCTTTGATTTTTGCCGCATCTTGAGAGGCTTTCAGAATTTCCATAGGTTCTTCCGTCAATACCTTTACCCAATCGCCAACATATCCGGCGTGTCTGTCAGGATTATGCGGTAATCCCAGCTCACGACTCATCATCATCGAAGAAATTTCGGCACGAAGTTCTTCCCGGGCATAAGATGAATCACCGAAGCGACCGCCCATATCTCGATTAAGCCGGTCGGCATGCCCTGTCCAATGCCCAAGTTCATGCAGAGCAACAGCGTAATATTCTCCCTGCCCAAAAAAACGTTCTTTAGGGGGCAGTACTATAAAATCCCGGGTTCGGTTGTAATACGCATCATTGCCTCGATGATGGATAACCGCGCCCGAAGCCTTGAGAAGTTTTTCTGCACGGTCGTGGTCAATCCATACAGGCGGTGCCTTTTCCCATGCCGGTAAACCATCTATCTGTTCGGCATTAAAAACGGTAAAACTTTTGAAATAAGGGTTCTCCAACTGGATTCTTTCTTTAACGGGTTCTCCATTTTCGTCTCGAATAATTTTTCCTTTTTCATCTTTTTGGATCTTCTCGGTATGGGTAATCAGCCTTACTAACCCAGTTCCACGCTCCCCTTTTCGGACTTGTGCGTTCACACTCTGAGCCTGTTTGTAAGTCATCCAGCGCGGATCACTGTAACCTTGAATCATCAAATTTAGACGGTTCATACCGCTATATTCAGTACCTGATACGGGGTTGAAAGGAAAATCTCTACCCATATCAGGCTGCCAGGGCAATTGAAATGGAGCTGTACCCTGCTTAAGTCGCTCAATCAGTTCTTTGGCGATTTTTTCTGCATATTCTTCTTGATGGCTTTTTTTGCGCTCAGTCATTTTTTATCTCCTCCAAACAGAAAAAAGCCCTGCCATTTCCGGCAGGGCTTACTGTTTATTTCCAACTACTTAAATCTAAAAGCCGTTTGGCCTCCGGTGGAGACTCCGGGTTATCCAAATAAGCTTTCATGGCTTCATAAGACTGGCAGGCGGTCAGATAAGCCTCCTGTTCTTCATGACTTAGATTGAAAAATACCTCTTGCTCTTCAGAAGTGAGTAGGGTATTCCAATCTTCCTGCAAAATATCGGCATACTCTTCCATCTTTCCTCCTTATCTTGTAATTTCCGGATCCTGTCCTCTTTCAGGACTGTATTGCTCCCGGCCTTTTGCCATCTGCTGCTCTTGTGTCGGACTTGGAATCTGAATTGGATCGGGCAATTCCAGCTTCGTTCCGTGCATATTTTTGGCGGTATGCTCGTAGTAGTTTCGCAGGGCTTTTGTGCGTACATCACCTTCCAGCCCGCGTATTGAATCCATCACACCACGTTCATACATTGCCAGTTTCTTTTGATTGGGCTTACTCAACTTTTGCGCTTTCTGCATATAATGATCTTTCGCCGCAACAAAGCCTGTATTCAACGCAGCCGCCTTCATATCATCAGTCTGATGCACGACTTCGGCGGGAACTTCTTCCCGACCAATGGAATGAACCGGTACGTCAATATCGGTATCAGCTCGAGGAGAAGCATTGATTGTTCTGTCGGAAGGCAGTGTGCTTTGCGCTTTCAGTCGATCAGCGGCAGACAGCATGGCGGCGTCGGCCTGGGTATGAATGCGCTCTTCACGTTCAACCTCGGGTTTAAGCTGTTCCTGCTCCTGTGTAGGCTTCCCCGTTTCGCTTTGAGAGTTACCCTGTTCAGTTTGTTTATGAGGCTCTTGTCTTGGCTGTTCCTTCTCTACTTCCGGTTGTCGTCTTTCCTGCTCACGCACCATCTCCGGTGTAATGCCGTTTTGCGCGTAACGTTCCCGCAACGCTTCCACTCGCTGCAAATCAGCGGCAGTCGGATTGTAGCCACTGGTACGGATACCCTGGGCGGCGGCTTCAATAAACATTGCCTGACGGAAATCTTTACTGCCCGACAACTTGATGCTGTCCCAACCTTTGGCTTTGACAACTTCCAACATATCCTTGACTGTTTGCGGATCAGAAAGGGCTGTTTTTAACTGCTTGCCTTGATCTTCAAACAGCACTGTTTTGTGGTCTGAAACGGAATAGAATTTGCCGCCTACGCTGTGGTAACGCGTTTTGATGTTGTCAGGGATACGATATTGCAGGTCTAAAACGACCTTGCGGGCGTTTGGTTCAGTTTCAGACGGCCTATCGAACTTTGGGGCAGTAAATTCCGATTCGGAGCGGGTAGAAGACTGTTCTTTTTTGCTCATTTCCTGAGCAGGCTCATCTTTTAGGGGTGCTTCCCATCCTTGCTCCGTTTTATAAAACGTTACGCGTTGTCCATCATGTGTTATACCTTCATAGAATTTAAGCGTACCTTCTTTATCCAAGTCTTGTTGAATTTCTTCGGGTGTCTTGCGTAAATACATGATGTCGGTTGTTGCATCATGCAACTCGTAATGTTTAAAGTCAGACTCACGGTAAACCGGCTCATTGACTGTTTGGGTTCGACCATCGTATTCAATACTGTTGGTTGTATTAGAAGAGGTCGTCTGAATGTTGTCTTTGTTTTCAGGATTCATGGGGTTCTCCAAGTTTTCAGGTTCGGGCAGGCTATGGTTGGCTTTCTCTACCCTTTCGCGCCATGCCTCCAATTCGTCAGCGATTGTCTGTTCTTGGCTGCTGATGTCGGGCTTTGGGACGAGATTGATACCTTCTTTAAAGGTTTGACGGACAGCCTCTAAACCGGCCAGTTGGTGCAGATCGTTGAAATCGCTCGGTAAAGGGGGACGGCCTTTTTCATCTACCCCTTTGCCTTTCTGATATTGTTGTATCTGCGTCATGGTAAATTCGGGCTGGATTGCCGTGGCACGATCGCCCAATAAAGCAACCGCCTGTCGTGCTTTTTTAATGCCGGTTTGTGAAGCATCATTATCAACTGCAACCACGACAGGTACGTTTTGAGGAAGTTTTTGTGCCAGTCGTTCGGCAACGGCAACCATATTACCTGCATCAAAAGCAATGATGACGGGCTTGCCAGTGGCTTCGTAGATACTTGCCGCCGTAGCATATCCTTCCGCCATGACGACACCGACCTTTTCTACATCCTCAGCCTTACCGATAAAGGCATATGCTCCCTGAACCTGACCTCCTGCCAAGAAACGTTTACCGCCATCTTGGTTGATGGATTGCAGGTTGACGATCTCATTTTCGTACAGGACGGGGATAATCAGATTATCGTTGTCCTTATATTCGTTTTGACGCAGACCGGCGATGGCATCCGGGTTGGTAATTCCTTTGGCAGCAAGATAGGGATGGATCAAAGAGGCAGGTCGGCTGCTTTGCCATATCTTTTGTGCTGTGATTTTGACCTTTTGTTGTGTTTGTTGCCGTTCGCGTTCGGCAGCCAAACGTTTTGCTTCGGATTCTGCCTTACGACGTTCAAGCTCTTCCGCACTCGGCGGCGTATAAGGCTTGGTAGGCTGCCATCCGTTCTGCCGCGCCAACTTCCATACGGTTTCAATGTGCCACATTCCTGGCTTCAAGCTTTTCCAGGTCGATTTAGCATCACGAGCAGAATAACTATCGGCACGTTGAGACCATTCATCCCAAAGGTCGTATCCGTTCTCACCCAGTTCATCTTTAACGGCTGCGCCAACCTGCCACCAAGTATCTCGGTCTTGTGAGTCGATATAACTCAAAGCACTGCGAATGTCATCAATGTCGCTCATATCTTCAATTCCTTATAGACTGAAAAAAATAAAGCGGCCTGCATTTTGCAGACCGCTTTTCTTATGCTCCGGCTTGGACGTTATCACCAATGAACTGCTTGATAAATGGCAGTGAGTCTTCACCCCAATTTTCCAAAAGCACAGGCATCAGTTCATTGATATATTCCGGCGGGCTATCCGGCGGAATAATCGAGGATAGGATTGCACCGGCGATTTCTTCTGAGTTTGAAGCATCCTTCCAATGGAAACTATCCATCTCATCGGGAGAAACGAATGCTGCTTTAGATACAGTGATGGGTGATCTAACATCGGTATGAATATCCAAAACCGGGATCTCCGGCAATGCCCAATTTGCCCGTTTAGCGAATACGGGGTCGGTGTAATATACGATTTTCTTGGCATAGATCGGACGGCTGTTACCCAAGCTGATGATACAGTCGCTTTTCGGCATCATCTTCAACTCGTCCGGATTCATCACTGCTCGGCGTTGATCACTGGTACTTGTGCTTCGACTTCCCCCTTTCCCTACTGACCGTGATGTAGATTTGGCTTTGTAAGTCTCGTAACCGATAAGTTTACTGTATTCATCAGCATCGCTTTGTTCTCGCGGTGGATAGACAATTTGACAGCCAAAGTTGGTGAAAAATGTGCGTGTTGCATCACGTCCATATAGATCAGTTACCTGAGATGGAGTTTGTATAATCAGCAGAAGACGCAGACCGTAACCGGCGATATACGAGACACCGTGCTGAATGGCTGGAATTACACCCAAGGCGGTAAATTCGTCCATCAATAGGCAACATTGGTATTTCAGCGCATCGGAATTGTTGGACGGCAAACCCTGCTCGACGTTTACTGTAATCAGTTGGCTGAAAAAAAGGTTCGTTAGTCGTGAAAATACGGCTGTTTCAGTCGGAACGATACCGATATAAACCGTCATCCTTTTTTTGCGTACTTCATCCAAGTAAAAATCGTCGCCACTTGTTGCCGCTTCGACTACCGGGTCAATGAAAATGCACAAAGGCGCAATCAGTGTTGCCAAAATGTCTGCGCCCGTTTTGGCGTTACCGTTGGCAAAGCCCATCAGTAGGCTGCGGCAGTTTTGGCTCAACTGTGTATGAGGCTGTTGTTCGCGCAATGTCATTTCATCTTTAATCCACTCTGCCAACGTTCTACCATCCGATGGTGTCGTCAAACGGAACAGGTTGGCCAACGTGGTTTTGTTTTCAGGTAAGGATAAGTCGCGTTCCGATTCCGTCTCAACCATGTAGAGCAACAGACCGGCAAACAGGTTTTGTGCAGATTCCTGGAAAAAGGTCGCACTGCCGTTATCTTTAGACGGCTTTGGGTACATGATGGAAGCGATGTTTTTCACATCTTTGTAGGTATAGACGGGATTTCTGCGAATATAGGTACAAGGATTCCAACGGTGTGAAACCAAAGGCGCGTTCGGATTGCGCTCGTGTTCCGGCATACGTCCGCCTGGATTAAACAAAAATACATCCTGCCCATGAGAAGACCGATAGCCACCTGAAATCAGGAAGTTTTCCAGTTTCGGATCAAATACGACCATGCTGTCCCGGTAGTGAAGACAGTTTGGAATCACAATCCCTACGCCTTTTCCTGACCGGGTAGGTGCGGCTAAATATAAAAATTCGTTACCTGACCAACGCAAATAATCGTTACCATATTTTCCAATCAGTAAATCCGGTTCCTCATCACCCGTAAATTTCTTTTTCAAAAGACCATGCTTCGTGATTTCCATACGATTGGCAAAGCGCGCCGATCCATGCAGTTCACGTTTTGGTTTCATCAGCATTGCTGCACAAATTATCACGGCAACTACAATTGGAATCAGAAGAGCAATAAAGACTGATACTTCAAAGGCCGTCTGAACACCAGGTCTCAACCGGTCGTAGTATTTCCAATAGTGGTACAACATACTAACGGATGGCTCGCTTTTTAAATTCAACCATGCGGTCATTACGATACTACCTAGGTACATGCCACCAGCAAAACTTATTGGAACAGAAATGCCCAGCATGGCCAACAGCCCAATTAACTTGTTTTTCATTCTCTAATGCCCTATAAAAAAATATAGCCCGCTTAAAGCGGGCATACGATTACAGCTTGAACTCTAAAACTTACAGATATTCCAAACCGGACACAGTTTCGTTTTGGTTTTTGGTATGAATAATCTGTATTTCTCCAGCCATAATCTCATACACAGTCTTCTCAACACCGTGATGTTCGTAACGGCGTGATTGCAACTTACCTGCAACCCACAAACAATCACCTTTCTTCATGTAGCGACAAACTGTTTCTGCCTGTTTGCCGTACAACACAACATTAAACCATTCGATTCGTTCACGTTGCTCGTTACTGGCTTTATCACGCCATTTTTCTGTATAGGCGAGTGAAATACTGCTTACAGGCGTTTGATTGGGCAGATAACGCAATTCCGGGTCTTTTCCCAAATTACCCATTACTTCAATACGGTTTAGGTATGGCATATTTCTTCCTTAAACTCGGCCACGCATGGCATAAAATTTTTCAACCGGGTCAAAATACAGTTCGGTCATATGAGTCTTTTCAAAATAGGCAACAACATCAATACTGGATTTAACCGAGTTGAGGATATAGTCGTAATCCATTGTCCGGCCGGTTGCCGATTCTTTCGCCAGTTGGGCGATTCGGTAATGGACGCTCCGTGCATCATTAGCATGGACGGACATTAGGCCGCCCGGATGGCCTGTATTTAAGAGCGAGATATAATCCCAAGCCTCGTCGCCACGCAGCTCAGTCAGGAAAACCCGGTCGGGTTTTAAACGCATACAGGCGGCAATCAACATTTTTGCCGTGATATGGCCTTTGTAAAAGAGATGGGCATGATTAAGGTGCATGGGCAAGTCAAGCTCATGCGTGTCTTCCAGCGTAATAATACGGGTTTCTGACGGTACCAAATCGGACAGGGCTTTAGTGAACGTCGTCTTACCGGAGCCGGTGCCACCGACCATACAGATATTGAGTTTGTGTTTAATGGCCAAAGCAAAAAAGGCGTTCATATTACGGTTTGCCTTGTGATCCAACATTTCATATTGCCAAGGTGCAAGTTGTACGTCATGTGGCAGCTTCATCTTGTCAGAAATATCCCGAAAATATTTGTTGTCTATTTCCATTTTGCCAAGATTAAGGTCGGCTGAAGCTCCAAAGGCAGATACATCTTGAAAACGGGAAACACGATCCGTCTGTATGTAATCGTCCAATGTAAAACGTGTCTGCGACGGTTTACGGAAAGCATAGACGATAGTTTTGTCTTCACAGGACGGCGGTATCATGATGTGGCCGCGTTCGCCGTCAGGCAGAGTAACGGAGTGGATAGGTTGCTCCATACTGATGTGTTTGCTGTTATAGGTACATAACGCAGTAGCAAGCTGAGTCAAAATCGGCAGTGTCAGTCGGTCGTCTTCAATCCGCTCAAAACCGGCCGAGGTTTCCAAAAAGACTTCGCGTTCCCGGTTAATCAGTACTTCGGTTACGCCTTCTCGGTTGAGATAATCGTCCAAACCTGTTTTGGCCATCAAGTTACGGACAACCGCATCTGAATGGATAGATGCCTGTCCGTGAAAAGTTGTCGGGTTTTGTGTCATTTGGAATTAGGCTTTCATAAAAAAACCTGCCCCCGGAGGGGCAGGCCGTCTGAATCAGTATCCGTAAGGATTAACCAACTCATATACTTTGCTGAAATCAACATCCCGGGCAACCATGATGTTAATCAGTGAGCCCTGATTAATCGTACCGGTTGGCGGAATATTGATACTGTTTTTCAAGGCTTCGGTTGCCATCTGTTGCGCGGCCTCGCTCGTATTTTCATACGAGATGTGATTATTATTGCCCGAAGTTCGATTTTGGCGATTACCAACAGCATCACCAATATCACCAATCAAGCTAATCATAATAGAACCGCCGAAACGTTTCCAAAAATGGTATTTAACATAAGCAGCATGACCACTTTCACCCAAAGCCCCTGCACCTGGACTCGCTAGTGGCACTTTTACGCCAGTCGGCGTTTCCAGCTCATTCCATAACACGAAGACTCGTGCTTGTCCTTGCAACAAGGCGGAAGTTTGTTCACCGATGATTTTACTGCCACGTTCGATCAGAAGGGTCTGTCCATTAGCGGAATATACATCTTTCGATACGATACACCGGGTAAATCCAGGCTGGGTTGTTACGATCTTGGTATCCAATCCGCAAGGGATATTCGTTCCTTTGGCCAGCAGATATGTCAAATCTCCACGTTGTTGTGCTTGGGCTGAAGCCGTTACAGTCGCATTCAGTCGCGAACCAAAACTGCCCCCACCTCCCTGTGTAGCACCACCTCCATCCTCACCCCCAAAGAAACTTGGAGGGCTACCTGTATTCAGTTGTGCGCTACTTTCAGATGAAGTGCTGCCCAAGTCAGAGATACTACTATCGAACTTAACTAAAACATTACCACTCATTTTGCGGTCTTTAGGGGTTTGAGAAGGCGTAGTTTCAGATGGTGTGGCTTGAACAGTGCTATCGTAGGGTACTTGCTCCACCGGTTGAACAGTGGGTTGAACTGCACCCGTTTGGACTTGTGAAGCCACTTCCGGTTGAGGCTCGGAAGCACCCTCATCCGGAACGGGATCTGAAGCGGCTTGTTGATCCATCAGAGCAATTTCCGCTTTATCCTGGGCAAAGTTTTTATTCCCTGTTACTTCAGGAGCAGAAGCAATCTTTGGTTGAGAATCTTCCGCTTCTTCATCCCCACCCGTCATCCCGATCAGTCCCGATACGATGACACCTACCGCAAGAATGCCTACTCCTGCTAAAGCGACCTTACGCATATTATTAGGTGTAGCAGTATTTAGATTCAGTGGTATGCCGGGTTCGATTTTATCGTTCTGAACAGATTGGGATAGGGCTTCAGGCTTTGTAAAATCACCGTTTTCTACGGTATTAGGCTTAGTTTTTCGTTTGAATTTGTCGAAGAATTTCATCTGCCTTCCTTCTCTCTACTAATACGGACAAAATCATGATTGCCGGTGCCGGTTCGATTAAACGTGCCTTGTTCATCGAAGCTACGATTTTCCAAACCAAGCACAGATTTTCCGAGGCGCAAAACAAAATGTTTTGCAGTTTCATGAATTACCACGGTATCGCCCTCCACATGGCTGTTAAGCAACATTTCTGTACCGTCAGCCATAACTTTGTAAATCAGTGGCAGTTCTCGACCGTTATCAAAGCTGAAATAAGTAAAGCGGCCATTATCGTAGGCCGCTGTCGGTGCTAGTGCTTTATTACCCTTACCCCAATAGTTGTAATTGTACTGAACACTGGATCGATGCCTTGTTCCTTTGATTTTTTCCAAAGCCTTAGCCTGTTTCTGAGCTTCGGCGCGGGCTTTGTAAGCCGCCGTGTCGGGATAGACGAACCGCAATATATAGGTTGGTTTTTGCACATATTTGCCGTTTTTCTTGCCGGTCAGCGATAGGTCGAAGGCATACGTCCGTTTTTTGCTGGTCGTAATCAACATATTCGTGGCAGGTGCGGAGGCAACCGGCTTCATATAGAGATTGTTACCTCGAACTGCCAAATTCCAGGCTTCTGTATCACCCATACCCAAGCCGCTGGTCGGATCGCCGGTCAACAGCTCGCCATCTTCAAGCTGGATTAAAACTGCCTCACCAATGCGTGCATGGATATGGATAACGTCATCGGGATTGTACACAACGGTTTGGATGCGGCCGTCTTTAGCCGACCCTTTGGGAACAGATACCGCTCCGGATACAGCAGGTAAAAGTCCCATCAGCAGTAATGCTGTCAGTTTCATTTTTACATTCATCGTTAACCCTTTCTGTTATGGCGCAGTTTCCGGATCGACGCGATAACTTTTGACAATAAAGCCCAATGGATTGATACGGCGGGCTTCCTCACTCATAGGCTGGTTCGCATATTCGTAGCCGATAGTTGCGATCATGTTTTGAACAGGAATTTCCTGATTTAAATCTCCCGAAATCGGTACCATACGTTTTTCAAAACGGACTTGCGCTGTACTACCAATAAAAGTCACGGCTTTTACTTTGGCGACTACCTTGTATTGGTTTTTTAATACCTTATGCGGAGCTTGCGGATTGTCGTTATAGATTTTTGAAAATGCTGCCTGAATCTCAGGGGAACTCATCAACATAACCGCATCGTAGTTATCCTGAATTGTTACCCAGTCATAGCTTTCACGAAGTTGGACGTAACGTGTCAACCAGTGTTTATCCATAACTTCGCCGTAGGATTGTTCCTGATTTTTCATCATCGTTACGATTTCCGTTTGCCCGGTGTTGTTATCGACCTTGATTACATAAGGCCGTGTCTCTTTTAAAGGTGTCAGACCTGCTACTGCTCCAACTGCCAAGCCTGTGATCAAGAGACACGCACCACTGATGCGCCATGCAATTTTTGCTGATTTATGAACACGCACAATTTCTGCACTTTCAAAACCTTTTGCAGCATTAATAAACTCAATAGCCATTTTGTTATTGCTGGCTTTTTGTGAATTGTCAGGCATCATTTATCCTCTTGCTTGAATAGTTGAATTAATCGGAAAAGGCGTACCGTGAGGTTGAGGAGGCTTTTTTCCGGAACATGCACAAAGTGCGATAGAAAGGGAGAGAAGAAGGATGGTTTTCACGGGGATTTCCTTGATTTATGAATCGATAAGCCCAAAAAAAACACCCCGATTGGGGTGTTCTTCTCAGATAGATTAATAGGTTGTTGCGTGATATTGCGTTTTTTGAATATTGAAACGATTATCATCGGTTAGAGAAAGAGTTGTACGAAAGTTGTCAATTTTGACTTTCTCTTTAGGAGGTATGTGGATGTCGGTTGATACTGCCGACACATAATATCCCTGTTTGTCATAAATAGGAACGGACACATTAACCACAATCAGACGATTGGTTTTGTTTAAAGCCTCACCAGTAAAGGTTATATCTGCCTGTGGAATCGCCCCCTTATAACTGCCACCTCTTTGGACAACAAGCATTTTCAAGTTTTTTAATTCGTATTGAGCTGTCGATTTACTGCCTAAAGACAAAGTGTCTTTAGCTTGCCCTGCTCCCGAACCGGCCATACCTGAATTAATGCCCGCCAAAGTACCGTTGATGGCACTGAGGCCGTCAGTCAGTTCAGCACAGGCACTCAAGCCCAAACTCAGGGCTGTTATAGCAGCAAATTTAGTAACCTTGCGATAATCCATATTTAAACCCTTAGAGTATTAATCATCAAAACGAACCGGTACTGGTCGGTCAAGCAGTTTAAAAAATAATCCAAAAATCGATAAACCGATACATAGCCCGGCTAATCTGGCCAAAGAACTTTCCATCAAGTTGCCGAACATACCGATAAACATCAATGTGCCCACAGAAAGCAACAACATCCACCAAAGCATTTTAGTTACGAAAGTCATGATCATATTCTCCTAAAATTGGATTATTTCGGTTTGACTTTCCCGCCACCGGGAAGTTTCACACCTTTTGCCCATCTTGCCACAGACATAACGGTTCGACTGAAACCGTTTACAGATGCCCCACCCGTTAAAGCGGAAGAAATCGAAGGAATACTCCAGGCAACCAAAATAAAAATTGTTGTTGATAGGAAAAAGAGCGGAATCAAGCCGACTACCTGAGCAACTGATCCGATCTCTCCAACTACTGCTCTTTCTAATTGGTTCTTGAAAAAATCATTCTGCAATGCACCTAGAATAACGTAAAACACTACTGTAACTGAGTAATTAAGGATTTGTCCTATCCAATTCATGCCCCACTGCCGTGTTGCAGGAAACAACATTGAACCTATAAACATAGGTCCGATGACGATTACCATCGCCAATGATAGTTTGGCAATTAGGTAATAAGCAAATGTAATGAGAAAGAACAAATAAGCCAATATAACAGCAACCGTACCACCAATATAAAGCATCAGCTTATCTGATACTTGTAGCATATCCAAAGAAGAGGCATACGCAAAAATATTCTCCATCATCTTTAAGATATTGTTGCTTTGGGTATCCAACGCGCTTGCAGTATAGGTTGAAGTCCCCAACAATCCACTCAGATTTTCAGGCAACATCCACATGATATTGGCGAGTTTCTGATACTGACTGGAATTGAACGCAAAAGCGATAATCAGCAACCAGCCGATCATGCGCTTACCCAAATCCACGACATTTTCATCAAACCCCCGTTTGTAATAGTCAAACGCGATCAACAGGATATAAATCCCAAAGCCGATTTGAAAAACCGGCGCAATACCGCTGATCATGTTGTTTGATTTTTGGAACAGATTAGTTCCCATACCGTTTAGTAGAAAGTTGGCGAGTTCGGAAAAATAAGAAGTTGTTTCCATAATTTGCCCTATTTTATTTAGTGCTGCATTCGCTTACTCCCGAATGCAGCACGATAAAGCTACTACTGATTGCAGACCGCATAGTTGCGATCACGGATATGACGTGCCATACATTCTTCACGGGAAGCATACTGGCGCTGTTCGATTTCTTGTTGTCGTTTATACAACCGATCGAGCATATCCAGCTTGGTTTGTTTGTTGGCGATTTTT
>ERZ772986.436-NODE-436-length-26573-cov-3.732936_pt1 | contig 26573 bp, 24 predicted proteins | sample MGYA00511898_ERZ772986 | MGnify/ENA primary metagenome ERZ772986 (study PRJEB29015, sample SAMEA2737934) | human oral metagenome | biome: human oral; feature: human-associated habitat; material: dental | place: China | collected 2148 ... | reverse complement strand
TGCTAACCCCTTTTTGCATCAAAACAAACCTTCGCGAGAATCGATTTTTTGCGGCCAAGTGAACGGTTGGAGGAAAAAAAGGCACTCATAATGTTAAAATTTCTACTGAAAACCTGACAAAAATAATTATATTGCATGCACGCGCAAGTGGGCAGCGACACCGAAAGGACGTACGTTTACAACAACCAGCGCGAGCGGTTGTGGGGGGATGTTGCTCACGACCAACCAAGACTACATCATGGAAAAGCAGAAGTAATCTGCTATCGACAAGCCGTTTTCAACTTGTGGAGAATGTATGGAACATACTTCCGCCAAGCCGCCTTCTGAAACATAACCACGTTTTGCCACAGACAAATGGGGCAGTATTTCAGGTTTTTATCGTATCTCCGTCCAGTACTCTGTGCATGAGCAGAATGTTTATCTCGGTTTTACCACACAAAGAAAATAAACTCCACCCAATTTACAGAACCATTAAAAGTCAAGACAGCTTCAATGTCTTGGTGAAAACGGTTTGTATCGCGGCTACAAACACGCTTGTAAGCGCACTATAAGCGGCTTGTAGTGTCTGTACAAGCCGCTTTATAGTGTAAGTACAAGGGGCTTACAACTTCGTGTTCCAAAGTTGTTTTCTTGGCCTATTTGGTATAGAAATCAATGAACCTTGTTAGGGCTTGCGTACACACAGGGCAGAACTCAGGAAACTCGTTTGTGCGCATCCTGCAATCTTGATAGCCACGATAAACGCCTTTTAGGCTATATCCAGCACCTTCGTAAGCGCCAACTGTTTTCTTATTCTTCTCGGTTGCAGGTGTAGGTATTGGCGTATTCTTCTTAACGAGGTTTTCCCATTTCCCTTTGAAGTTCACTAATGTAGTGAGGTTTTCTTCCCACGGTTCGATGTCGTGTGGGTACATTGAAATGCTTTCGGCCTCGTAGGCATATTCGTCGCCTAGTCCAGCAAAGCTATGTCCAAACTCATGTACAACCACTGGCTTGAACTTCTCGTGGTGGGTCATAGACAGGTTATAAGAGTTGAGGATACCTCCTCCGCCATACTTTTCGGTGTTCACCAACACGATAATATGTTCGTATGGTGTGCCAGCCAACCAGTCGTGCAGTTCGAATAGGTTCAGCGTAGTAAGGTAACGGTCGCTATAAAACGTGTCGAAGTGCGAGTGCAACGCCGTATTTTTCCATATTCCCTTAGAGGGTTCGCTTGTTCCGCTCTCCTTTGAGGGCGATTTCACCGCCACAATGTTAAATCGGTTGCGTGTAGACTTAAATGGTTCGTGGGCAAACAAAGCCTCGGTTGCTGCTTTGGCATCTTTTAAGAACACGTCCATTTCTGCATCTGTGTAGCCTTCTGCAACGTAGGCGATGTGGATGCAATGGTTCGGGTCGGCTGCCTTCTGGAGCGTTTCGTAAGGCGTAACGGATGTTTCGCCTATTTTTCTAATCAGGATGTCCTTTGGAGCCACCGTGTGCGTTAGGCTAGCCACCACCTGTCGGCGGTTGTTTCGCAGGTCGATGGTAATCTCCACCGTGTCTTTGGGCATTGGAACGAGGAACACATTTTCGAAAGACTTGGACGACGACTTGGCCTCGTCGTAGGTAAGCCATTCTTGAAACAGCGTTGAAAAAGAGTTGCGGTAAATCACTTGCTTGTCTTTCTTCCGCCTAACAGTAATCTGTCCGTTGCCTTCAACAGGTATTTCTGCAAGCCTTTGCCGTTTGCCGTACCATCCAGGCATGACGTTTAGCTTGGCCACAGAAATATCTTGTTTGTTTACATTCCCGGCAAAGGTGTAGTCAATGCGCAGGGTTCGGTTGTCAAACTCGTCGTCGAATCGTTGCGACCACGCAGTCAAAGTACTCGCCAAGGCGAGAATTGATAGTAGTAGTGTCTTCATTTTATAGTATGATGTTAAACGATAATAATTGTCTAGAATTGTTAGGTGTAGGCAGATTGCCGCATGGTGTGGCTGCGTGTTGGCGTTTGCGGTTCGGGCCAAATGTGCAACGTGTGAACTACGGCACTGCTATTTGTGGCAAACAGTGCGCTTACGCCCGCACTATGGGGCGTAAGCTGTTGGCGTTTGGTTGCCCATTGCGCAGGGTGGCTTTTAATAAACCCTCAGCACGTCACCAACCTTTATCTCGTAATCTTCGGGCAAGTCGTTCATCTTGTACAGGCTCTTCACGCGAATACCGTACTTCTGTGCGATGTCGTACATGCTCTCGCCCGGTTTAACCACGTGTGGCTTGTCCTTAAATTGTTTCTCTGCATGCTTGCGTTTCTTTTTTAGGTAGATGATGTCGCCCTCGGCCAGCACGTCATTCTTAGAACGTTCGTTGGCTTTGGCAAGCGACCTAGCCGAAAGTTCCAGTTCTTCGGCCAACGACTTAAAGGTATCTCCTCGTCTTGCGCGTAGATAGTAGTTGTCGTTGTACTTGTATATCGGGTGCAGGCGCATGTTGCGGCTACCCGGCAGATAGTTGCCAGCATGTTTGGCAAAGAACTTGTCGTAGTCTTTTGCCGAGTCGTACAGGTATAGCTTATAAAGCTCAATTACATTAATCAGTTTCGTGGCATAACTGGGGTCGGTGGCATATCCGCATGCCTTTAATCCCTTGGCCCATCCGCGATAGTCGTTAGGCGCGAGTGCAAAAAGCGACTTGTAACGGTCGCGTTTTAAGAACTGGCTATGGTCTTCATAGCTTTCTTTCGCACTTTTGTACGACCTAAAACATTCGTTTTTGGCATCGTCGTCGTGGTAAGTCTTACGCCCTGTCCAGTCGTGACACTTAATGCCAAAGTGGTTGTTGCCCTTTTTTACCAGTGCGCCCTGTCCTGCTCCGCTCTCCAATAGCCCTTGTGCCAACGTGATACTGGCGGGAATGCGATGTTTGAGCATCTCTTCGATGGCCAAATCCTTGTATTGGCTGATGTAAGTTTGGTACACCGAATTCCACCGCAGCTGTGCAGAAACGGGTAGAACAAGTGCTATTGTGGTAAGCAGAACAACTATTTTCTTCATATAAAACTGATTTTAAGCACAAAAGTAATGATTATTATTGTAACTTCGCACATTCGGAAAAGCTTATTATAAGTATTTCAACCATTCTTCACCTTGTTGCATCGTTTTTATAAACAATTAGCTATTGCACGAAAAGATTTTGCCTACACTGGCTTATAAATCGCGTTTATTATGTAAATTTGTATGCCTAACATTTTTATCCAATGAACCAACAAACGCATTACATCTTATTAGCCTTGGGGAGCAACATCGCTGCCGAACAAAATATAGACCATGCCAAAGCACGGTTGTTGGCTGTTTTCCCGCAATTGCAATTTTCGCGTTCGCTTATCACTCCTGCAATAGGCATTGTGTCGCCACCATTTATAAACTGTTTGGCCGAAGGGTATTGCAGTGTGCAGTTGGAAGAGGTGCTCGTTGCGCTCAAAAACATTGAGGAGGAGATGGGAAGTGTGTCCGAAGAGCGGAAGAAAGGCATTGTGAAGATAGACATTGACTTGTTGCAGTTCGATGACACGAAACGTAAAGCAGACGATTGGGGTAGGGATTATATCCAATTATTACTTAAAGAGTTAAGCGGTAAATAAGAAATCAATGCTTAAACGGCAAAACAGCCAACTATATTTGGCAAACAATAAAAATGTAGTTGTAGCTAAGCTAATCCTAAAACAAACGTCCATACTTTCAAACAAAATGATTAACTTTGTGCGAGTAAATAACAAATAAATGATTTCAGTTGAAGGTTTAACGGTTGAGTTTAGTGTAAAGCCGTTGTTTAAGGACGTTAGTTTTGTGGTGAACAATCGCGATCGCATTGCTTTGGTTGGCAAAAACGGCGCAGGTAAGTCTACCATGCTCAAAATATTATGCGGAAAACAAAAGCCCACGGCGGGCAACGTGTCGGTTCCTTCGGGAACAACTGTGGGCTATTTACCACAAGTAATGGTTCTTGAAGACGACACAACGGTAAAAGAAGAGGCCAGGAAGGCCTTTGCCGACAATACGGAATTGAAGGCACGCGTTGAGCAGTTGAACAACGAACTGAGCGAAAGAACCGACTACGAAAGTGAGGATTACATGGCTCTGGTTGAGCGATTTACCCACGAACACGAACGTTACCTGATGCTGGGTGGCAACAATTACGAGGCCGAATTGGAGCGAACGCTCATCGGGTTGGGGTTTAACAGAAACGACTTAGACCGCCCAACGAGTGAATTTAGTGGTGGTTGGCGCATGCGTATCGAGCTGGCAAAGATTCTTTTACGTAAACCCGACGTGCTGTTGCTCGACGAACCCACCAACCATTTGGACATCGACAGCATTCAATGGCTCGAACAGTTCTTGGCGCAGAGTTCTGGGTCGGTGGTACTTGTCAGCCACGACCGTGCGTTTATCAACAACGTAACCAACCGCACGCTAGAAATATCGTGTGGAAAGGTGATTGATTATCGCGTGAAGTACGACGAATATGTTACGCTACGGGCCGAACGCCGCGAACAGCAACTGCGCGCCTACGAGAACCAACAAAAGGAAATAGCGGACATGAAAGACTTTATCGAGAAGTTTCGCTATAAACCTACGAAGGCCGTGCAGGTGCAGAGCCGCATCAAGCAGTTGGCTAAGATTGTGCCGATAGAAGTAGACGAGGTGGACACTTCGGCTTTGCGATTAAAGTTTCCGCCCTGTTTGCGCAGTGGCGACTATCCCGTTATATGCGACGATGTGCGTAAGGATTACGGCAAGCACACTGTCTTCGACCATGTTACGTTTACCATTAAACGAGGTGAGAAGGTTGCCTTTGTGGGTAGAAACGGCGAAGGAAAGTCTACCCTGGTGAAGTGCATCCTCAATGAGATACCTTACACGGGCGAATTGAAGATTGGTCACAATGTGCAGATAGGCTATTTTGCACAGAATCAAGCCCAATTGTTAGACGAAAGCCTAACCGTTTTCGAAACGATTGATAATGTGGCGAAAGGCGATATACGCTTAAAAATACGCGACATACTGGGCGCATTTATGTTTGGAGGCGAGGCATCGGACAAGAAAGTGAAGGTGTTGAGCGGCGGCGAACGCAGCAGGTTGGCTATGATTAAGCTGCTGTTAGAGCCTGTTAACTTGCTTATACTCGACGAACCCACCAATCATCTCGACATGCAATCAAAGGATGTGCTGAAAGAGGCCATCAAAGCGTTCGACGGAACGGCCATCGTTGTTTCTCACGACCGTGAGTTCCTCGACGGCTTGGTATCGAAAGTGTACGAGTTTGGCGAGGGTAGGGTGAAAGAACACCTTGGCGGCATATACGATTTTATACGCTCTGCGGCCGCAAACCAGCTCGATAACGCCATGCCTGCTAATATCGACAGCCTTCTGCATACGTCAGCAACCGCTCCAATCAAGACCGACGAAAGCCCAAAAACCGACAATGAAAGCTATGCGCAGCGTAAAGAGCGGATGAAAAAGGTGAACAAAGCCGAGAAAGCCGTGAAGGAATGCGAGGGGCGGATTGCATCAATGGAGAAGCGCATAGCCGAACTTAACGAATTGCTAAGCGACGTGAACAACGCCTCGGACATGACGCTTGTGAGTGAATATACCTCCGTGCAACGAGCCTTAGACAGCGAGAACGAAAAGTGGATGGAACTGAGCGAAACGCTTGAAGAACTGTTGCGGCAGGTGTCGTAGAGCTTAACCGTTTTGGAGAAAATATAAGGTGAGCATATAACTAGTACTAAATATTTAATCATTATTATCCAATAACAAAAAAGAGAACATGAACATGAAACAATTCTTTCCCGCGCTCTTGATGATGGCCTCGCCCACATTGGGCATGGCTCAGGGGCAGTCGGGGCTAGTGATGTCAGACCTTGACAAGTCGGTTCGTGCGGCCGACGATTTCTATCAGTTTGCTACGGGCGGTTGGCAAAAGAACAATCCGTTGCCGGCAGCCTATTCGCGCTTTGGCAGTTTCGACCGATTGCAAGAAGATAACAACAAGCGCATTAACAACATCTTGGGCGAACTGCTGAAAAAAAAGTTCAAACCGGGTAGCACGGAGCAGAAATTGTCCGACTATTACAAGCTGGCTATGGACTCTACTCGCCGCGAAAAGGAAGGGCTTGCACCTGTTGCAGCCTTGATTGCAGAGGTGGAAGGGGCTAAAACCAAAGCCAACCTTGAACAATTTCAACTTAAATATGCCGTTTATGGTTACGGCGTTGGTTTCGGTTCGTACTTCGCTGCCGACGAAAAGAATGTGAAGATGAACATCTTGACTATCGGTCAGGGCGGTTTAACGCTTGGTCAGAAAGACTATTATGTGAACAACGACCCCGCCACGGTAGCCATTCGTGAGGCTTTTCGCAAGCACATCGCACGCATGTTCCGCCTTTATGGCTTTAACGAGGCACAAGCCGATGCCCGTCGCGATGCTATTTTCCGCATGGAAACGGCATTGGCGTTGGTGTCGAAGAGCGTAACCGAACTGCGCGACCCACAAGCCAACTACAATAAGATGACCTTGAAGGAATTTAAGGAAAACTATCCCAACATAAATCTTGAAGCAATGGCTAATGCCGAGGGCGTGAAATCGGCCTATATTCAGGAAATGATTGTGGGGCAACCTGGGTTTATGGAGGGCTACGACAAGCTTTATGCAGCCGCAACGGCCGATGACTTGCGCGCACTTATTGAGTGGGACATCATTCAAAGCTCAGCCTCGTACCTCACGAACGAAATTCGTTTGGCCAACTTCGACTTCTTTGGCAAGACCATGAGCGGCCGAAAGGAAGAATATCCGTTGTGGAAACGTGCCACAAACCAAGTGGAAGAGCAGATGGGTGAGGCATTAGGTAAGATGTATGTTGCTCGTTACTTCCCCGAAACGTCGAAGAAGATGATGGAACAGCTGGTGCGCAACCTGCAAATCTCGCTTGGACAGCGCATTGATGCACAAACATGGATGAGCGACACCACAAAGGCAGCTGCACATAACAAGCTAAACAAGTTCTATGTTAAGATTGGTTACCCCAACAAGTGGATTGATTATAGCAAGCTAACCATCGACCCAACGAAGTCGTATTACGAGAATGTGCTTGCTTGTCGAAAGTTCTCGCACGATAGACACATTCTAACAAGAGCGGGTAAGCCCGTTGACCGCGATGAATGGTTAATGACCCCGCAAACGGTTAACGCCTACTACAACCCCACAACCAACGAGATTTGTTTCCCCGCCGGTATTTTGCAACGTCCCTTCTTCGACCCTAAGGCCGACGAGGCTTACAACTACGGTGCTATCGGCGTGGTTATTGGTCATGAGATGACACACGGCTTTGACGATCAGGGTAGGCAATACGATGCCAACGGATATATGAACGATTGGTGGACTGCATCTGATGCGAAAGGATTTGAAGAGCGTGCTAAACTTTATGCCGACTTCTTCTCGAACATCAAAGTTCTTCCCGACCTCAACGCCAATGGACAGTTTACGCTCGGCGAAAACCTTGCAGACCACGGCGGATTGCAAGTTAGTTTCTTTGCTTTCAAGAACGTAGAGGCCAAAAAACACCTTAAGACCATCGACGGCTTTACGCCCGACCAGCGTTTCTTCTTGGCTTATGCTGCTGTTTGGGGACAAAACATCACCGAACAAGAAATTCGTAACCGCACAAAAGCCGACCCGCATGCGCTGGGTAAATGGCGTGTAAATGGCGCTTTGCCCCACATTGATGCCTGGTACGAGGCTTTTGGTGTGAAAGAAGGCGACAAGTTGTTTATCCCTAAGAACCAACGTTTGTCGCTTTGGTAATGGGATAAGACCATAAACACTTAATTTACCGTTGCTCGGTGGGGTGCAGTTAAGGCCAAGTTGGCCTTGCACCTATCGGGCAACGGTTTCTTTTTGCTGCCATCTGGCATTGTTTGTCCTCCTATCTTTACTTTGCGCAATGTTTCTAGTGCAAATTTTAATATTAAAACCGTCCTGACTTTTAATCTTTCAATAAATTGATAGGTGTTTGTTGTCTTTGTGATGCCAATACAAGATAGATATTTCTTCATATACGAAGTGTAGGATAAATCAACTCACTGGCTTATACATTCATGAAAAACCAACAACTTCCGAATACATCAACTCAACGACTTAGAAACACAACAACTTATCAACTTGCAAACTCAAGAACTCATAAACTTATCAACTTATCAACTCATCAGCTCACAAGCTCACAATCTCATCAATTCAGTTTGTTGTTTTTATTTTACAATCTCCCTTTAATTTTCACTTCGTTCTAGCGAAAAAATAGGTTATAAAGTAGGTAAATCGCCACTATTTTTAGCTTTTCACGTCTCTTGTTTTGTCTATTTTTAGGTGCAGAACCTGCATTTTGCACCATTTTACCTTTCTAGTTTGGTTGCAAGCTCTTATTTTTTCAAGCCCAATTACATGCTTTTAGCCGCTAAAATCCCACTTTTTAACGTCCATTTCGCCCTTTTCAGCCATGTTTTTAATGGATTATAAAGGTTATAATTATACAATTGCAGTGCATTATTATGCTTTTCATCTTGCATTTAGCACCATTTTGCACTGCATTTAGCACCATTTTACCTTGCGTTTTGCACCAAAACGCACTGCATTTTGCACCAAAACGCACTGCATTTAGCACCAAAACGCACTATGTTTAGCACCAAAACGCACTGCGTTTAGCGGCATATTGCACTTTTTTTTTAGCAGCAAATAGCCCAAAATCAGGTTTAAACTGTGGTTTCATCAAATAAATATTCATTTTGTCTGCAATTACAACTAGTCCATTTTTGCATCAAAACAAACCTTCGCGAGAATCGATTTTTTGCGACAAGGTGGGCGATTGGTTGACGGAAAGGCCACTTATTATGTTAAATTTTCTGCTGAAGAATAGACAAAATGCGTGCGCTGCTCACATGTACATATACAAAGGAGCTGAAAGCACGTACGCTGACGGATGCCTGCGTAAGCGGTTGCTGAGCATGCTACTCGCGACCACTGGAGACAGCATCATGGAAACGCAGAAGTAATCTGCTGCCGACAAGCGGTTTTCAACTTGTAGAGAACGCACGAAATGAATTCCGCCAAGTCCTATTTTGGTGCACAACTACGTTTTGCCACAGACAACTGGTGGCAGAAATTCAGATTTTGTCGTATCTTTGTATCGTGTTTCGTTCATGAAGAAGGCTGTTTATCTTGGTTTTACAAGACATCAACAATAAACACCTCTCAATTTATAGAAATATTAAAAGTCAAGATGACTTCATTGTGTGATTGCTTATGTAACGAGTTACATAGCCTTCAAAGTTCTTTTATTCTAAAGTTACATTAATGTATGCTTGTGGCTTTTACCGCGAGGTTTTAATATATAATGGTTTGAAATATGGAGATAGTTATAAGTTCTGTAATTGGGGGACAAATTGCGGCAGTAGAAGGTCTGGAGAAAGTTGTGCACGCCCTGATTATAGAGATGAGAAAGTCTTTTAAGAAACAATTTGAAAATAAATCTTTTGCTGGTCTTGACAAGGTAAAGATTAATATGTATATTAGTGGTGACGTGTCGGAATATTGCACTACATCGGAAATTACTAAATGTCTGTATTTTGAGAGAAAGAAACAATTTATTTCGGAGTTTTGTATTGCTAGGTCTTATTGGACTTCTTGTTCACTGTCTGATGTGAAAGGGAAATTCCTGTTACTTATAGAGAATTTATTTGTAAGTTTGAGTATGCTTATTAAGCACAGACTGAAATGTAAAGGGTATGATTTTGATAGTGAAGTCTTCAAAGAAATAGTTTTGAAAAGTTTAATAGAACTTAGTTAGGCTAGCTACAGGAAGGGATGAATTACTCGTTTTATTTTTCGCTATGTATAGGCCCCCTCTTATTGGTTAACGCTATCTAATGCAAAGCTTGTTTAAGATGGCTACCATAGATTGTTGGATGATATGGCAAAAGATTGAAAAATACGTCGCACCCTTTTTCCCCTCAGTGAGGAGTAGGCGTAACACCTTGTTTTATTGCGTGCGAGAAGATGCGTTGGTGCTAGTTAATGCGTAAAGAATGGGCATAGACTAAAAAAACGTTGAATAGTTTCTTTTGTTCTTGTTCGTTTCACAAACAATTGTTACCTTTGCGTTTAAATAGTCTAAGATAATGTCTCTGATTATCCTTTTAATCATAGTCGTTGGGTTTATTCTCATTAGCACAGAGAATGTTACAAATGTGAATAGAGCCGCTGTAGCAATATTCGTTGGTACAGTGGGGTGGGTGCTGTACGTTTCTTATGGAACGGATTTCGTGCAGCTGATGCACAAACAGGCCTACACCGACTATCTTGACGGCATGGCGCACAGCAGTCAGGCGGTGAAACAATTTATCGCTCAGACCATCTTTTTGCGTTATGTGGGTAAGGCTTGCGAGATAGTTCTCTTCTTACTGGCCACGATGACCATCGTAGAGATATTGAACAATAACGGCTGTTTCGACTTCTTGGGCATCTGGGCGCGAACCCGCGACAGCAAAAAGCTGCTGTGGATGATGATGCTCATCGTGTTTGTGGTATCTGCTAACTTGGATAACCTTACCACAACGGTGATGGCGCTGACGCTCATTCATCAGGTGATACCCAACAGACGTTATCGAATGATTTACGGCAGTGTGGCTGTAATTGCTGCAAACATGGGCGGAGCATTAACGGTTATTGGCTCGCCCGAAGGTTTGGTGCTATGGAACATGGGCGCGATAACCGCCACAAACTATTCGTTAAGCATGGCAGTACCTTGCATTGTTACTTGTGTTGTGCCAACGTGGTTGTTGTCTAGGGCATTGCCCGACCGTATCGACATTGAGTTTTTGCGGCTACCTTATCGCGGCGACGATACCAACTTGAATGTTTGGCAGCGTCTTGTGATGTTCGTTGTGGGTATTGGCGGTCTGTGGTTTATCCCCACATTCCATAATATCACCAAGTTAAGTCCTTTCCTCGGTGCACTTTGCGTGCTGTCTGTGCTATGGGTGGTTAACGAAATATTCAACCGAAAGCTGCTCAACACGGGCGAAACGATACATCGCCGCATACCACGCGTGTTGCAGTATGGCTCTATGCAGATGATATTGTTTGTTTTAGGCATCATGTTTGCGGTGGGCGTAGTTAATGAAACGGGCTTTTTCAGCGAGGTAACGGCCTATATCGACAAACAGACACCCAACATTTGGTTCTTTGGCGTGGCAAGTGCGGCCATCAGTAGTGTGCTCGACAGTTTCGTTACAGCTATGTCTGCCGTGTCGCTACATCCCGTTTTGTCGGGTGAGAATGCTGAACTTACTTCGTATTCGGCCAACTTCGCCCAGAACGGGGCTTATTGGAAGATGATTGCTTTTGCAACAGCAGTGGGTGGTAACATTCTGCCCATAGGCTCGATAAGTGGCTTGGCACTGATAAGAACGGAGCGTATGCGCGTTGGATGGTATTTCGCCAATGTGGGATGGAAAGTTCTTTTGGGTGGCGTATTGGGCCTGGCGTTGCTTTGGCTCATTGCGTAAGTAAACAGATGGGGATGTGCAATGGCCCCCATAGTTTTGTACAATGATTGGGACACCAACTTGTTGACTTGTCAACTTGTTAATTTGTCAACCAAAATAAAGGACGATTACGCTACACCTTATTATATATATAGGTGTAGAAACTAGATAAAGTTATCAAAACAATGACAAAAGTAAAGACAATAGGCATACTCACGTCGGGTGGGGATGCACCAGGAATGAATGCAGCCATACGCGCCGTGACGCGCGCTGGCATTTGTAATGGGTTTAACATAAAAGGCATATACCGTGGTTTCGACGGACTTATAAATGGTGACATAAAGCCTTTCACCACCGAGAACGTTAGTGGTATCATCATGCAGGGCGGCACCATATTGAAGACCGCGCGCAGCAGTGAATTCACAACAGAAGAGGGAAGGAAGAAAGCTTACGAGAACATCGTTAAAGAAGGGATAGATGCTTTGGTTGTGATTGGGGGTAATGGTTCGCTTACGGGTGCAATGGTGTTTGCAAGAGAATACGACTTGTGTTGCATTGGGCTTCCTGGAACCATCGACAACGACCTTTATGGCACCGACTCGACCATTGGCTACGATACCACGATGAATACTATTGTGGAATGTGTAGACCGCATACGCGACACGGCACAAAGCCACGAACGTATTTTCTTTGTCGAAGTAATGGGACGCGATGCTGGCTTTTTGGCTCAGAACAGTGCCATTGCTGCTGGCGCAGAGGCCGCCATCATACCCGAAGACTCGACGGACGTTGACCAATTGGCGCGGTTTATGGAACGGGGCATACGCAAATCGAAGAAGAGTTGCATCGTCATCGTATCGGAAAGTCCCAAGTGTGGTGCGCTGTATTATGCCGACCGTGTGAGGAAAGAGTTCCCCGACTATGATGTGCGCGTGTCCATCCTTGGACATTTGCAACGTGGCGGTAGGCCAACAGCCCACGACCGCATCTTGGCTAGCCGCACAGGAGTGGGCGCGATAGATGCCATCATGCAAGGACAACGCAACGTTATGATTGGTGTACACAACAACGAAATTGTATATGTGCCACTTTCCGAAGCCATTAGGAGCGATAAGCCCTTTGATAAAAAGCTGATAACCGTTTTAGACGAACTAAGCATATAAAAGGAACAACATTTGGAAAAGTTTAATGTTTGCATACATTAAATTGCCTGAACATTTTGGCAATTCCGTTTTTTATCGTTACTTTTGCGCAATCATTAATAAAGAAATATAATAAACTAGATATCTGAATATGTCAAACATAGAAGGACACATTTCGCAAATTATTGGTCCGGTAATTGACGTCTACTTCGACACCAAGGGCCAAGAGGAGGAGAAAGTGCTGCCGAAAATTCACGATGCCTTGCGTATCGTTAGGCCCGACGGCCGCGAATTGATAGTGGAGGTTCAACAGCATATCGGTGAGGACACTGTGCGCTGCGTGGCAATGGATAACACCGACGGTCTGCAACGCCACCTAAAAGCAACGCCTTTGGGCAGTCCTATCACCATGCCGGCCGGCGAACAGATTAAAGGCCGCATGCTGAACGTTATCGGCAAGCCCATTGATGGCATGTCGGAACTGAACATGGAAGGCGCTTACCCCATCCATAGGGAGGCTCCTAAGTTCGACGAACTTTCTACTCACAAGGAAATGTTGGCTACGGGCATCAAGGTTATCGACCTGTTGGAACCCTATATGAAGGGTGGTAAGATTGGTTTGTTTGGTGGTGCGGGTGTTGGTAAGACCGTACTTATCATGGAACTGATTAATAACATCGCCAAGGGACATAACGGTTACTCGGTGTTCGCAGGTGTTGGAGAACGTACACGTGAAGGAAACGACCTTATCCGAGATATGATCGAGTCGGGTGTTATCCGTTACGGCGACAAGTTTAGGAAAGCAATGGAGGAGGGCAAATGGGACCTTTCGCTAGTTGATCCTGAAGAACTACGCCAATCGCAAGCCACTCTTGTGTATGGTCAGATGAACGAGCCGCCTGGCGCACGTGCCTCTGTGGCATTGTCGGGACTAACCGTTGCTGAAGAATTCCGCGATCATGGCGGAAAGGATGGCGAGCCGGCAGACATCATGTTCTTTATCGACAACATCTTCCGCTTTACGCAAGCAGGCTCAGAAGTATCGGCTTTGTTGGGCCGTATGCCTTCGGCTGTGGGCTATCAGCCTACATTGGCCAGTGAGATGGGTGCGATGCAAGAGCGTATTACGTCTACCAAGCGCGGCTCTATCACGTCTGTTCAGGCCGTATATGTACCTGCCGACGACTTGACCGACCCTGCTCCCGCTACCACTTTCACGCACTTGGATGCTACAACAGAGCTTAGTCGTAAGATTACAGAGTTGGGTATCTATCCAGCCGTAGACCCATTGGGATCTACTTCGCGTATTCTCGACCCGCTGATTGTGGGTAAAGAGCATTACGAATGTGCGCAACGTGTGAAACAGATACTGCAACGCTATAAGGAATTGCAAGACATCATCGCCATTCTTGGTATGGATGAGTTGAGCGACGAAGACAAGCAGACGGTGAACCGCGCACGTAGGGTGCAGCGTTTCCTCTCTCAGCCGTTTACCGTTGCCGAGCAGTTTACGGGTGTTAAGGGCGCGATGGTAAGTATCGAAGACACCATCAAGGGCTTTAACATGATACTCGACGGCGAGGTTGACGACCTTCCCGAGCAGGCTTTCTTGAACGTCGGCACGATAGAAGACGCTATCGAGAAAGGTAAGAAGTTGCTTGAAGCAGCAGGTTCCAACTAGTTTGTGTAAAAGCATGTGTCTATGCTCAAATTGATTATTGTTTCTCCGGAAAAGCAACTCTATCAGGGCGATGCCCAGAGCGTAAAGGTTCCAGGCAGTCTTGGTGAGTTCGAGATTCTCGACAACCATGCACCCATCATCTCTTCGCTAGATGCGGGCCAAGTGGTTTACGTCACGGGTGAGGGCGAAACACATGAGTGTGCCATCACAGGTGGCTTTGTCGAGGTGCAAAAGAACGTTGTCTCCTTGTGTGTGGAGGTGTAACGGCTCTCTATGGAAAGTGCTATGGACGAAAGGCAAGTAGGCAAACGAAAGCGACGTTTCATCTGCCAAAGCCTCATTACGCTGGCCTTGTTGGCGATAGGAGTGTATGGTGTTGCCGAACTTTGCCTGGGTTATGCGGTTGCGTTGCCGTTGCTGGTTAGTTCGGTGGTCTTTTTAATCATCGAGACGGCAGACATCCTGGTATGGTCGCGCGTGGCGATAAAGTCGCCAGATAGCCTCCCCACCTTTTTCTTAGGTGTGTCAGGGTTTCGCATGCTGTTGTGTGTGTTGGTGTTTTTCGTGTACTACTTCGTGGTAGACAGACAAGCGATGTTGCTCTTTCTATGCGTTTTCGCCCTGTTCTATGCGGCGATGTTGGTGCACCACGCCACGTTCTTCTCAAACGATAAGCGTAAGTCGGGTACATAACGGCTATATAATAATAATGTATTATAATGAAAAAAGTAAGATATATATCGTTTCTGCTGCTGTTGCTTTTCACTTCGTTGTCGCTCCACGCGGCTAGCAACGGAGGGGAAGGCAAGAAGGAACTCGATATTCCAGAGATCGTGCTCGAACACTTGTCGGATGCTTACGAATGGCACATCGCCACGTACGAAGGCAAGCGTCTGAGCATACCCTTACCCATCATCGTTAGAAGTAGCGACACGGGCGAATGGTATGTGGGTACGGCTCATCATCTTCCGAACAACTTTTTCTTCGATGCCCAGCATCATGGAAAGATATATGAACGGCGTGCAGACGGTTCTACGACGCGTCCTTTGGACCTAAGCATAACCAAAGCCGTTGCTCAGATATGGATTGTTGTGGCGATTTTGCTCACGGTCTTCCTGTCGTGCGCACGCTGGTATAAGAAGGTAGATGAGAAAAGTGCTGCTCCCAAGGGTCTCGTTGGCTTGATGGAGATGTTCGTGATGTACATCCACGACGACTTGATAAGGCCTGCCGTGGGCGAACGGCAATACAAACGCTACGCTCCTTTCTTGTTGACAGTGTTCTTTTTCATCTTCACTTGTAACATGATTGGGCTTGTTCCCGTGTTCCCAGGCGGAGCAAACGTAACGGGTAACATCAACATAACCATGTTCTTGGCCGTTACCGCGATGTTGGTTATCAACATCTTTGGCAATAAGGAGTATTGGAAAGACGTATTTTGGCCAGAAGTTCCTGTTGCCTTGAAGTTTCCCGTTCCCCTTATGCCGGTGATAGAGGTGTTCAGTATCTTCACAAAGCCTTTTGCGTTGATGATACGTCTCTTCGCCAACATGATGGCTGGTCATGCCATTATATTGAGTTTCACTTGCGTGATATTCCTTGGATGGAACATGGGCGTAGGCTATGGCTTGGGATTGAACACGTTTGGTATAATCATGTTGCTTTTCATGAACTGTCTCGAATTGCTTGTCGCATTCGTGCAGGCGTATGTGTTCACCATGCTTAGTGCCGTCTTTATCGGCATGGCTCATCGTGAGCACCACGTTGCCGAGTAGTTTCCAAGAGCTTATCAGTCTTGTGCAGAACACACTTTAACGGGCAGAGTTCCTCGGGTGAATGTGCTATTGGGTGATAAGTTTAACATAGGTGTGCATGCCACAAGAGGCTTGGATGCCACTGTAAGAAACGTCTTAACGAACAAAACAACTAAAATTGAATATAAACAATTAATAAAAGAATAAGAACTATGATTATTACAACATTATTGGCTGCCGAGGGTCTGGCTCAGCTAGGCTGCGGTATTGGTGCAGGTATTGCTACAATTGGTGCAGGTTTAGGTATCGGTCGCATTGGCGGTAGCGCAATGGATGCCATTGCCCGTCAGCCCGAAGCTACGAACAAAATACAGACCAACATGATTGTTACGGCTTCTTTCGTTGAGGGTTGTGCCCTCTTCGCCATTGCAGCGTGTGCATTCTTGATTAAATAAGTAACCGAATGGAGAATTTACCATCAATACTAACGCCCGACTTGGGCTTGCTCTTTTGGATGCTCTTGGCGTTCTTGGTGGTTTTTGTTGTTCTAGTTAAATACGGTTTTCCTGTTATCATTAGGATGGTTGAAGACCGTAAGACATACATAGACGAAAGTCTGCGCAAGGCTCATGAGGCATCAGAACGGCTAGAAAACATCAAGCAAGAAAGCGAACAAATTCTTCAAGACGCACGAGAGAAACAATCACTCATCTTAAAGGAGGCTGCCCAAACACGCGACGCCATAGTTGAGAAAGCTCGACAGACGGCTCACGAGGAGGGTGTGCGACTGCTCGAGGAAACCAAAAGGCAGATAGAGGTAGAGAAACAGAATGCCATCCGCGACATTCGTACCCAGGTGGCGGAGCTAAGCGTGCAGATTGCCGAGAAGGTTGTGCGTGAAAACTTGGCCTCCAACGATCAACAGATGTCGTTGGTTAACCGTTTCTTAGACGATGCTTTCTCTGTAAACCCCAACTAAACGAGTTATGGATATAGGGTTAATAGCTGTTCGATACGCTCGCGCATTGCTCAAAGCTGCCATTGATGACCGCTGTTACGAGGATGTGTATAACAACATGACGAACCTGTTGGAATGCTACCTGCATGTTCCAGAGCTCCGTCCTGCGGTATGCAACCCCATGTATTCACGGTCGAAGAAAAGCTCAGTGGTGTTGGCGGCATGCGGAACGCCCGCTGTCGAACTCACGAAACGTTTCATCGCTTTGGTGTTGCGCGAGGGTAGGGAAGACTTGTTGCAGTTCATTGCCTCGTCTTTCATTAACCTGTACAGGCAACATTTCCACATTACAAGCGGCAAAATCACCACGGCCGTGCAACTCACTGCCGAGGTTGAGCAACGTATGCGTCACTTAGTGGAAGAGCGAACGCAGGGAACTGTCGAGTTCACCACGGAGGTAGACCCTGCCATTCTTGGCGGATTTGTGTTGGACTACGACACCTATCGCATGGATGCCAGCGTGAAGAGCAAACTTAATCGAATTCTAATAGAATTAAAAAACAAGTAACATGTCTGATAAAATAAGGCCCAACGAGGTCTCAGAGATATTGTTCCAACAACTTCAACAAATCAGCGACGGGCAGGACTTTGACGAAATTGGCACTGTCCTTACCGTTAGCGATGGCGTTGCGCGTGTCTACGGATTGCGTAATGCCGAAGCCAACGAGTTGCTTGAATTTGAAAATGGAACCATGGCCATCGTCATGAACCTGGAAGAAGACAATGTTGGCTGTGTGCTTTTAGGACCTACCTCTGAAATCAAAGAGGGGCAGGTGGTAAAGCGCACGCACCGCATTGCCAGCATTCGGGTGAACGACAACATGCTTGGGCGTGTAATCAACCCCTTGGGCGAGGCTATTGACGGGCTTGGCGAAATTGATTTGTCTAACGCTTTCGAGATGCCGCTCGACCGAAAGGCACCTGGTGTTATCTTCCGTCAGCCCGTTAAGGAACCACTTCAAACAGGACTTAAAGGTGTAGACTCGATGATTCCCATTGGTAGGGGGCAACGTGAGCTCATCATTGGCGACCGCCAGACGGGTAAAACGGCCATTGCTCTCGACACCATCATCAATCAAAAGAGTTTCTACGATGCCGGCAAGCCCGTGTATTGTATCTACGTTGCCATTGGTCAAAAGGCCTCTACGGTGGCTACTTTGGTACAGACACTGAAAGAACGGGGTGCGTTAGACTACACCATCATCGTGTCGGCAACAGCTGCCGATCCCGCAGCCATGCAATATTACGCGCCATTCGCAGGCGCTGCCATCGGCGAATACTTCCGCGATCGTGGCGAACACGCGCTAGTTGTTTACGACGACCTTTCCAAGCAAGCCGTGGCCTATCGTGAAGTGTCGCTCATCCTTCGCCGTCCTTCGGGTCGCGAGGCTTATCCTGGCGACGTTTTCTATCTGCATAGCCGTCTGTTGGAACGTGCCGCACGCATCAACGACCAGCAAGAAGTGGCCGAACAGATGAACGACCTGCCCGAATGTCTTAAAGGCCACGTAAAGGGAGGTGGTTCGCTAACGGCGCTTCCCATCATCGAAACGCAGGCCGGCGACGTTTCCGCCTACATTCCAACCAACGTAATCTCCATTACGGATGGGCAGATATATTTGGAAACCGACCTTTTCAACCAAGGTTTCCGTCCTGCCATCAACGTAGGTATATCGGTTAGCCGTGTGGGTGGCTCTGCTCAAATCAAGAGTATGAAGAAGGTTGCGGGTACACTTAAAATAGATATGGCACAGTATCGCGAGCTGGAGGCTTTCTCTAAGTTCTCAAGCGATATGGATGCCGTTACCGCAATGACCTTGGATAGGGGAAGAAAGAACACGCAATTGCTCATTCAACCCCAATACACGCCAATGCCTGTGGGCGAGCAAATTGCCATATTGTATTGCGGAACGCGCGGTTTGATGCACGATGTACCCGTAGAACAGGTACGCGAATGCCAAACGCTGTTCCTCGACAAGCTGCGTTCAACCCACCAATCCACCATTGATTTCTTGGCAAGTGGCGGACTGAACGACGAGGCTTGCGGCGTACTCGAATCCGTAATGGCCGACATTGCGGGACAATTCCAAAAAGTTTGAACATTTAAGGCTGGCCTTGTTCCGCCTCACAACAGTGTGTGAGGCGGACGACGTCACCCTTCAACACATAGCGTATGCCTTCATTAAAAGAGATAAAGACACGAATTGCTTCCGTTAACAGCACCCGTAAGATAACGAGTGCCATGAAGATGGTGGCATCGTCTAAGCTGCACCATGCTCAGCAATTGATTGAGAACATGCTGCCTTACGAGAGTATGTTAGAGCATATCCTCAAAGCTTTTCTCGCGTCAATGCCAGAGGCTCGCACGCCATTAAACGTGGAGCGCAAGCAGCTTAAACGCGTTGCGCTTGTGCCTTTTTCAAGCAACAGCAGCTTGTGTGGCGGTTTCAATGCCAACGTCACCAAGTTGCTGCAGCAGGCGGTGGCACACTATCGAGAGCAAGGCGTTACCGACATCGTGGTTTACCCTATCGGCAGGAAAATCACCGAGCAGGCAACCAAGATGGGATTGCAGATAGGTGGCAATTTCAACCTTCTTGCCGAGAAACCCAATGCACACCAGTGTGCAGACATCGCCACAGAGTTGTCGGAACAATATGCAGCAGGCGAGCTAGACAGAGTTGAGCTTATTTACCATCATTTCAAGAGCGCAGGCTCGCAGATTTTGACTAGAAGAACTTTCTTGCCCATCGACCTCTCCACAGAATTGGGGCGTTTTAGCGACCGCGACCTAAGTTCTAATGTGGTTACGGCTAAGGCACAAGAGTATCTTAAGAAAAAAGTAGCGAAGGAAGAGAAGACCAAGGATGAGGCAAAACCCCTTAACGACAACTTCCTTGTTGAGCCAGACATGGAGACAATCCTAACAACGCTCATCCCCAAAGAGTTGAACTTGATGGTGTACACGGCCTTGCTCGACAGCAATGCTAGTGAGCATGCAGCGCGTATGGTGGCCATGCAAACAGCTACCGACAATGCCGACGAACTGCTCAGAGGCTTGAACTTACAGTATAACAAGAGTAGACAGCAGGCAATTACCAACGAGTTGCTCGACATTATGGGCGGCAGCGTAAACAATTAATTGCCCTGTTGTGTTTCTTTTGTCTTCGTTTGTGTTTGGCAACTTTGCGTATTAACGTCCTTGTAACTTTGTTGTAATGGCCGTTAATGCGTAAAGTTGTCAATCTTTGTTTTTAGGATAACCCCGTGGGGTACACATTTCTTACGCGCCCTTACCCCCATTCTCACCCATACATTTCCCCCTTTTTACACCAATGACATACGAATATCAATTGCGCTTGTTGCCCCAGCAGGCATACACCGAAGACAGCATCCGCGACTATGTTGCACTTGATAAAGCACTTGATGTGCGAACCATCACCCACGTTCAGGTGCTAAAACGCAGCATCGATGCGCGCCAACGCACCATATTCGTTAATCTCTCGGTGCGTGTTTTCGTTAACGAAATGCCCGAAAAACAAGAATATCAGGTTGTAAATTACCCTGATGTGTCGCATTGTCCCCAAGCCATTGTTGTGGGCGCAGGCCCTGGCGGCTTGTTTGCAGCACTTCGTTTGATTGAACAAGGCATTCGTCCCATTGTGGTTGAACGAGGAAAAAGCGTTAACGAACGCCACCGCGACCTTTCGCTAATTACCAAGGAGCAAAAGATAAACCCCGAAAGCAACTATTGTTTTGGTGAAGGCGGTGCTGGAGCTTATTCAGATGGCAAGCTGTATACGCGGAGTAAGAAACGCGGCAATGTAGAGAAAATATTAAACGTGTTCTGCCAGCATGGAGCATCAACGTCCATTTTGTCAGACGCTCACCCCCATATCGGCACCGACAAGTTGCCAAAGGTAATCGAGGCAATCCGCAATACCATCATCAATAGTGGCGGAGAAGTGCACTTCCAAACCAAGATGACTGCCTTCTTGATGGAAAGCAACAAGGTGATTGGCGTGCAAACACTTAATAGTTTAACGTGCGAAGAGCGGAATTTCAAAGGTGCTGTAATCTTGGCCACAGGCCATAGCGCACGCGATGTGTATCAATATCTAGCCACGGCAGGCATCCCCATCCAACCCAAAGGGCTGGCCATAGGCGTAAGACTCGAACATCCGTCAGCCTTGATAGACCAAATTCAGTATCACAGCAAGAACGGACGAGGCAAGTATTTGCCTGCTGCCGAATATAGTTTCGTTGCCCAATCGGCCGAAAGGGGTGTTTATTCGTTCTGTATGTGTCCTGGTGGTTTCGTCATTCCAGCAGCAACCGAACACGAACAAATCGTGGTTAATGGCATGAGTCCTGCCAATCGAGGTTCCAAATGGTCCAATAGTGGCATGGTGGTAGAGGTGAGACCCGAAGATGTTGAAGGCGACGACGTGTTGAAAATGATGCACTATCAGCAGTCTATTGAACACGATTGTTGGGTGAACGGCAACCGCAAGCAGACCGCACCCGCACAGCGAATGGTAGATTTCGTTAACCGTAAGCTTAGTTACGACCTGCCCCGCAGTAGTTATTCGCCAGGATTAATATCTAGTCCGTTGCATTTTTGGATGCCCAAACACATCGTTTCGCGTTTGCAAGAGGGCTTTCAGAAGTTTGGTAGGAGCAGTCATGGTTTCTTAACCAACGAGGCAGTGCTCATTGCTACCGAGAGCCGAACCTCGTCACCCGTTCGCATCGTGCGCGATAGAGAGAACTTTCAGAACGTTAGTGTTGGTGGTTTGTTCCCTTGTGGCGAGGGTGCGGGCTATGCTGGCGGCATTGTTTCGGCAGCTATGGACGGCGAACGCTGTGCAGAAATGTGCGCTGCTTACGTCAATGCGATAGACTAGCCTGTTAACAAGCTAGCATAACTTGCACATATAGATATTGTAAGTGGGTTTTTGATGTTGTAAGTATGCCTTTTACAGGCCTAACAAAACTGCCGCTGTCTTTGGCGCATGCGACGAATAGATGTAGTAAGGATGCCATTACAGGCCTAACAAAAAACATGGTATAGTGTTCGTTTTAGAGAGAAACGGCGAGGCTGCTTGTCGGTAAAGACCGACAAGCCCATGTGCCAATGGCCAGCTACTATCGCCCAGCCTTTGAACCTTTTTCCCTTTCTTTTCTCAACCTTTCTTCTTCCTGTCTTACCAGTTCGTCCATTCTTTGGGATTGTGCTCTCAGAAATTCTGCTGTATAGCGTATCCCTTTCGATTGCATCAAAGCCCAACGCTCTTTGTCGTCTTTGATACATTTTTCGTCCCACGCTCTGTGAAAGTCGTTGAGATAACCATCTTCCCTAAACATTGTTGTATCTTTGTGCATGGCTTTTGGGTTTGTTCCTTTGTCTTTTAATGTAAAGGTACTCATTTTCAGTGAGCAATACAAATTCAAACGTCTCATTGTTTCCAACTTGCGTTAATCTACGTTTGTGGCTCATCATTTGCGAAGTTTTAGTGTTTTTACAAAATGTACCTGTTCGACACTCTTTCTAGAAAAATTAAAGTATTATATAAGCAGGAATTTAGATGTTGGGGCCGCCTGTACTTTTACTATGGCAATAAGTTGAGAGGGGTTTGTTGTCTTTGTGATGTCAACACAAGATAAACACCCATCTCATATACGAAGTGCCCGAAAGACCAACTCGCTGGTGTATGAACTCACGAAAACTCAACAACTCCCGAATACATCAACTCTTCAACTGACGAACTCAAGAACTCATCAACTCTTAAACTTGCTAACTCTTAAACTTACAAACTTATAAAATCACAAAACTTAAATTCTTGCTTTTTGTTTTACAAAGTCCGTTCAATTCTCACCCCGTTCTAGCGAAAATATAAGTTAAAAAGTAGCTAAATTACTACCATTTCCAGTCTTTCAAGTCTTTTGTTCTGTCTATTTTTAAGAATAGAACCTGCATTTTGCACCATTTTGCCTTTCTAGTTTGGTCGTTGACTCGTAATTTTTCACGCCCAATTTTACCCTTTTAGACCCTAAAATCTCACTTTTTAACCACCATTTTGCCCTTTTTAGCCTTGTTTTTAATGGTCCTAAAAGGTTTTGTCTATACCCTTGCAGTGGATATTTATACTTTTCGACTTGCATTCAGCAGCATTTTTCACTGCATTTAGCACCAAAACACACTGCGTTTAGCACCAAAATGCACGCCGTTTTGCACCAAATTGCAGTGTGTTTTGCACCAAATTGCACTGCGTTTTGCACCAAATTGCACTATGTTTAGCCGCAAATAGCCCAAAATCTGGTGCAAATGACGGTGTTTTTAAATAAAAATTCATTTTGCAGCATTCACATGCTAACCCCTTTTTGCATCAAAACCAACCTTCGCGAGAATCGATTTTTTGCGACTAGGTGAGTGATTGGTGAACGAAAAGGGTACTCATAATGTTAAAATTCTTGCTGAAAAGTGGACAGAAACAGACAAGTTGGGGCGTTGACAAGTTAGCGAGTTGGCAGGTTGACGTGTTGACCAGTTAACGAGTAGCCCAGTTAACGGGTTGACAAACCAACGAGAGTGGACAAGCTAACGAGTAGACCGTTTACGAGTTAACCAGTTGACAAGCCAATGGGTGGACCAGTTAACGAGAAGATGGGTTTAAAAGCCTGTTTCACCATTAAACAGCTACTACAAGTGCGTTGCCAACTAGAAAGTTGGTAATAATGAGCAGGTAATTTGTGGAAACCAGCTATAATTAGTACTTTTGCAGGATAAACCGAATTATATTGATGGATAATCAGAAAGCAACATTAGAGTTAGGTACAAAGCTCGTGGGGCAGCTGCTTGTGCGCTATGCCGTCCCTGCAATCATTGCCATGACGGCATCCTCGCTCTACAACATGGTTGACAGTATCTTTATTGGGCAGGGCGTTGGTGCTTTGGCTATCTCTGGACTTGCCATTACCTTTCCGCTGATGAACCTTTCTACGGCTTTTGGCGCGGGTGTAGGAGTGGGGGCATCTAGTTTGCTTTCCGTAAAGCTAGGCCAGAAGGATTATGGAGCCGCCCAAAACATACTCGGCAACACTGTGATGTTAAACATCATAACGGGCGTTTGTTTCTCCATCATCAGCCTTTTGTTTCTCAAACCCATCCTGATGTTCTTTGGGGCGAGTGCCCAAACGCTGCCCTACGCCAAAGACTACATGGAGATTATCCTCCTTGGTAACGTTGTTACACACCTGTATTTTGGTCTTAACGCCCTGCAACGGGCGGCGGGTAAGCCCCAATTGTCTATGTATATGACCATCTTCACGGTGATAATCAATGCCATACTCGACCCAATCTTTATCTGGCCACTAGGACTAGGCATACGCGGAGCAGCCTACGCCACGGTGCTTTCCCAGCTACTTGCCCTGATATGGCAGTTGGTGATGTTCAGCAAAAAGTCTGAATTTATACACTTCAAGCGCGGAATATATCGCTTGCGCAGTCGTTTGGTGAAGAATATCCTTGCCATTGGCATGTCTCCCTTTTCCATGAACGTGTGCGCTTGCTTTGTGGTTATCATCATCAACAACAGTTTGGTGTCGCATGGGGGCGACATGGCTGTTGGTGCCTACGGCATCATCAACCGCATTGCCTTTATCTTCGTGATGGTAACCATCGGTGTTAACCAAGGTATGCAGCCCATTGCAGGCTACAATTATGGGGCGATGAAGTTCGACCGCATGATGCGTGTGTTGAAATATGCCGTAATTTGCGGCACATGCGTAACCACAACGGGCTTTGTGGTAGGCGAGTTTTTCCCCGAACAGTGCGTTAAGCTCTTCACATCCGACCAAACGCTCATCACCCTTTCGGTGCATGCCATGCGCATAACGATGGTGTCTTTCCCCATCATCGGCTATCAAATGGTTATCGCCAACTTCTTCCAAAGCATCGGCAAGGCCAAGATAAGCGTTTTCCTTTCGCTTTCAAGGCAGTTGGTGTTCTTAATTCCGCTGCTCTTGGTGCTGCCTACACTTTATGGTGTAGACGGTGTGTGGTGGTCTATGCCCGTTGCCGATACCACGTCGGCCTTAGTAACAGCCGTTATCATGGTCTTGTTTATGCGTAAAATCAACAAACAAAAGACATTATAGCAATGGAAACTTCGAATATTATCATAACAGTGGGCAGACAGCTTGGCAGTGGCGGCAAGGAAATTGCCTCATTGCTGGCACAACACTTGGGTTATAAGATGTATGATGGCGAGTTGTTGAACCTAGCTGCAAAAGAAAGTGGACTGTGTGAACGGCTTTTCGAACGCAACGATGAGCAGAAGGCGTTTAGCAAAAGTTTCTTCCGCTACAATCTCCCGCTTATCGGCGGAGAACACGGCATGTTCCAAAACGAGCTGTCGCAAGATACGTTGTTCAAGTTTCAAAGCGAGGCCATCATCAAGGCTGCCGAGGCTGACAATTGCGTGTTCGTGGGTAGGTGCGCCGACTATATTCTGCGTGATGCTCCACGTATTATTAGTTTTTTCGTAACGGCAAACCTCGAAGAGCGCATTCAACGCGTGATGCAACGCCAGCAATGCGACGAGAAAAAGGCTGCCGCCATCATTCACGAAGGCGACGAACGCCGAGCTGCCTATTACGATTTCTATACGGGTAAGACGTGGGGGCATGGGTTCTCGTACGACCTTTGCATCAATTCTTCCATCTTGGGCATAAGGGGTACGGCCGATTTCCTTGGTCAATTTGTTGAAACAAAGTTTTCTAAGCCATGCGGCGAATAGGTATTTTGAGCGACACCCACGGCTATTGGGACGACAGGTACTTGACCTATTTTGCCGAATGCGACGAGATTTGGCATGCAGGCGACATCGGCTCGTTGGAAGTTTCCATGCGTTTGGCCGCCTTTAAGCCGCTAAGGGCTGTGCATGGCAACATAGATGGTGGCGACCTGCGCCGCCTATACCCGGAGCGATTACGCTTTAAAGTAGAGGATGTAGACGTTTTGATGACTCATATCGGCGGTTATCCAGGGCATTACGACCCGCGCATACAGGCCACACTCTATGCTAGTCCGCCTAAACTATTCGTTGCGGGGCATTCGCACATCTTGAAAATACAATACGATAAGACGTTGAACATGCTACACATCAACCCCGGAGCAGCAGGCATATCGGGATTCCACAAGGAACGAACACTCGTTAGGCTTACTATTGAGGGTGAAAAATTCACCGATTGTGAAGTAATAACATTAGCAGACAATAATAAAAACAGATAAATATATTTTTTATATGAAAACCTATCTCGTAACAGGAGCGGCTGGTTTTATCGGCGCCAACTACATTAAGTACCTCTTGGAAAAGAAGTACCAGGACGAAG
>ERZ772986.435-NODE-435-length-26612-cov-5.998795_pt1 | contig 26612 bp, 48 predicted proteins | sample MGYA00511898_ERZ772986 | MGnify/ENA primary metagenome ERZ772986 (study PRJEB29015, sample SAMEA2737934) | human oral metagenome | biome: human oral; feature: human-associated habitat; material: dental | place: China | collected 2148 ... | reverse complement strand
TCTCCTTTATATCCTTCGTTTATATATTTTCTTTTAATTTTTTCTGATGAATTAGTAACCTTGTCATATACTACTACACATCCAAATACTAATAAAAAAATCGCTAGTAATATCATTATTATCAACTCCATCATTTCAATTATTTCATAACTTTTAAAATTAATTTTATCAAACATAATTTATTTCCCCCTTTCTTTTCTAAAGCGTTCAAACCTTTTTTCACAACTTTCTATTGTTTCTTGTTTTAATTTTTCTATTATTTCCTTATATTTTTTATAATTTTTTATTTGTTCTTTATTAAAATTTTTAAAGATTTTAATTGTATCTTCTAAAAAATTACTTGTAACCTCTTTATATTTTCCTTTGTGTCCTGTTTCCTCTAATTGTTTTTTTGTTTCTTCTATCGTTATAATTGCCTCTTTAAAACTATCTATGTTTAATTTTTTGTAATCCTTAAGATTACGTTCTAAATTGTCTATTCCAATAATTTCCCAATAATCATATCCCAATGCAGTAAATCTATCTATAAAAAATTCTGCTATTTCTTTTTGTTCTTCTTCTTTTATTAGTTTTTCATCATTCATATACATTTTTTCTTCTCCTTTTTATTTTCTTTTAGAACTTTGTCTTGCAATATTCATCTATTATGTTTTCATTATTCATTATTCCATAATCATTATTTTTTGCTCTTTGGTATTCTTCATCTTTCTTTGATATATCCATTAAGTCAAACTCATTTGCATTAAATAAGTCTATTATTAATGGGTCTAAAAACTTATATACATTACCACAATATTGATTTTTAACAATAAAGTTATGTAGTTCTTTTTCTTTCTTGTATTGTATAAAATATTTGTTATTTATTTTTGATAATTTTTTCATATAAGGACCATACACTCCTGCTTTAAATTCTGCATCAAACAAATATTCGCTATAGTCTTCTAATCCATCTACTTCAATGTTATCAATATTGTTCTTTCCCATTCTTGCATAAGCTCCCCAATATGCAAAACAAAAATATAATACTTTATTCATCTTTAATATTGATATATCTTCTCCATATTGTTCTTTATATCTAATAGCTAAATAATCAGCAAATGTTATAAGATGATACACTGTTTCTTTATTCATTTTTTACCTCTATCTCTTTCCATTTAGTTTCTGCCCAATGAATTCTACTAATAGGTATTTCATCATCAAATTTTTCTAATAAGCTCCATTCTTCTATATCTTCAGGTAAAAGTATATAACTATAATCATATAAATTATGAAACCTCTTTCTTCCACTATCATATGTTTCTGTAGTTCGGTCTTTATAATAAACTCTAATAATTTCGTCACCACTAATTAGTATTACATTTATAAATAATATTTCTTTATCTCCTGTATCAACTTTAGTTTCTTCATTGTCATTATTATATATATTAAACTTCATCTTCTTTACTCTCCTTTTCTTTTAAGTCATTTTCTAGATATCTAAAAAGAATTTTATATATCCCAATAAAGTCTTCTTCCTTTTCTATTTGTTTTATTGCCTCTTGTAATACTTTGTCACTTGGGTTATGTATTTGTTCTATAGCAAATGAATTATATTTTATTGCTTCTAATTGTACTCTTTCACTAGGATTATTTATATATTGAATAACATTAGGAAACCTTCTTACTGCTTCTAATTGTATATCTTCACTTGGATTATTCATGTATTGAATAGAAAATGGATATTCTTTTATGCCCTCTAATTGTTTTTCTTCCAATGCTACATACATTTTATATTCTTCTAAATTTTCTAGTCTTTGCCATCCTTTTATACCATATTTCTTTATTATTTTATTTTTTAATTCACTTAATTTCATTATTCTGCCCCCTTTTTTCTCTTTCTTATCTCTTCTATTATTTCTTTATTTTCTTTTAAATATTCTTCTATATCAGGTGCTATTGTATTTCTACTTTTACCTGCTAAGTCATATAATATATTTGTTTCTTTTTCATCTAATTGTAGTACTTCAATTATTTTATTTAATATTTCAAGTTTAAAAGCTTTACTTCTACCTTTTTCTACATCTGCTAAATAAGTAAATGAAATATTCACTCTTTTAGCAAATAATCTTAAAGTATAATTTCTGCTTTTTCTCTTTTCTTCTAAATATTCTCCAAAGTCCATTTTTATTCCTCATTTAAATCGTTTTCTATGTGCTTAAATAAGCTTACTACATCATAAACATTTTCTACTCTTTCTATTACTTTTCTTAATACTTTATCACTTGGATTACACATATAATCTATTAGATAATGTCTAGCTTTTATTGCCTCTAATTGCATTTCTTCTGTTGGATTGTTTATATAATTAAAGTTACTAAAACTTCTTTTTATTGCCTTTAATTGTTCTTCTTCCGATGAATTATATATTTCATATGAAATAGTTCTTTTTAATTCTTCCCACCCCTTTTCTCCAAATTGTTTTAATATTATTTTTTTTAGTTCACTTAATTTCATTTTGTATTCCTCCAAATTGTATTCTTTCTTATATTTGTTACATAATTCTTTTAATATTTTTATTTCCTTTTGTTTACATTTTATGATTTCTTCTGTAAAAGCTATAGATGCTTTTATTTCATCTTTTGAATATCTCATTAAATGATTACCTGTCTTTGCAAACTCTAAACTACTTTCAAATTTTTTTAACTCTTTTTCCTTTTCCCTTATCTCTTCTTCTTTACTGCTTATTATGTTCTTTAACAATTCATTTTTCATTTGCTTCCTCCTTTTTACTTTTCTAATAAGTCTTTTATTTCTTCTAGTGTCATGTTTCTTAGTTCTGATAATTTAACTGTTTTATCTAAATCATTTTCCATAAAACATAATAAGCAAACAAGTTCATATGCATTCTCCATACTCTCAATTGCCATTTCTATTAATTCATCTGTTGGTTTTCCCACATATAGAAGTCTAGATCCATCTTTTTCAATTTCATTTATCTGTTCTTCTTTAGATGAATTATATATATTAAATCCATCTGTATTTTCTACTCTTTCCCACTTTTCTTTACCGTGTATTTCTATTATTTTCTCTTTAAATTCACTTAGTTTCATTTTCTATCTCCTCTAATTTATCTTTGTATTTGTTGTATATTTCTTTTAATTTATCTATGTTTTTTTGTTCCTGTTCTGTTTCTTCTTTTTCAAGTTCAAAAATCATATCAGTTATTTTATCTTTATTTATTAAACTATATAATGAATTAATCATAGAAATTTTATTTTTATGTTTTCCTAATTCCTCTTCTCTTTCATCTATTGATTCTTTAAATCTATTTAATATATCTTTTACTATTATGTTTTCTTCCATTTTCTTTATTCCCCTTTTTTCATATATCTATATTTTATAGTACTATGTTCTTTCGTATTCTTTCGTCCATTCTTTTTCATTTTTTTCGGACACTTTTTCGGACACTTTCAATTTATCCATTTCTTGTATCCCTTGTATCTCTAAGAGTTCCGTTCTTTAGTTTTTCGGACACTTTTTCGGACACTTTCGAATCATTTCGAACACTTTTCTATTATTGTATCCATTCTTTTCAATATTTCTCTAACACGGTATAATCTAGGACCTGATATCATATTTTTTAATTCCTTTAGTTCTAGCTCTATTTCTTCTCTTTTTTTCTTCTCTTTCTTCAATTTATTTTTATAATCATCAACCTTTTTACACTCTTCCAGGAGTAGATCAGCTTGTAATGCAATTGTCTCATTTGCTCTTTCTATATCATGCTCATAACATGATATTCTTATTTTATTCATCTAACCTATCCTTTCTTTACCATTCCATTGTTTCTATTTCATCATTTAGTTCTTCAAAATCAATTTCTGGTTCTTCTTCATTTTGTATTTTGCTTTCCACCCTATCTGTATAACCATTATTTGTACTACCTGTAAAGAATATTTCTTCAGCAACAACTTCTGTTACATATACTCTTTTACCGTCTTTACCGTCGAAATCCCTTGTTTGTATTCTTCCTGCTAAAGCAATTAGATTGCCTTTAGTTAAATAATTTGATACTATTTCAGCAGTTTTATTCCATGCTACTATGTTTATAAAATCTGCTTCTTGTGTATCTTTCCCATATATTCTATTTACTGCTAATGTAAATGTTGTATATACTGTATTATTAGGTGTATATCTTACCTCTGGATTTTTTGTTAATCTCCCCATTAATGTTACTTTATTCATTTGTTTCCTCCTCTTTATCTTCTTTCAAGTCATTTTCTATATATTTTAAAATAAATAAATATATACCTTCTTCATTATTTATTATTTTTTTTACTACTTCTTCTATTACTTTATCTGTTGGATTTTTTATATATCTTATAGATGTTATTATTTCTCTTACTGCTTCTAATTGAACTTTTTCTGTTGGATTCTTTATGTATTCTATAGCATATCCATTTTGTTTTACTGCTTCTAGCTGTAGATCTTCGCTTGGATTTTTTATATAATCAATAGCAAAAGGTTTATTTTTTATTAATTCTAACTGTTTTTCTTTTGATGCTATATATGTTTTATATGCTTCTGAATTTGTAAATTTTTTCCAATATCCTTCCCCAAATTTTTCTATCACTTTATTTTTAAATTCACTTAATTTCATTTTCTATACCTTCTCTTTATTTAATCATTATTGAATATTTATCATCTATTATTTTTGTTCCTAATGCTAGTACTCCTGTTTTTTTATATTCATCCATTATTCCTTTTTTATTTACCACTATTGTACTGTTTAAATATTCTACTGGTATTAAACTTTCATCTACTATTTCAAGAGATATTGGATTCTTTCTTTTTGATATTGTTGCAAGAGATGTTTCTATTTTATCCTGGTGTAATTCTTCCATAATACTTAGCATATATTCTTTTAATTTTGTAATACTCTTTTCTTGTGACTGTCTTCTTTTTTTCAATCTATCTTCTTCTGCTTTAAGTGTATTTACTACTGCTTCTTTGTTTTTTATAACTTGTATAAGTCCTTCATTTTTTTCAACTATAAGTCCTTTGATTTTTTCCCTAAATGCTAATAACTTATTTGCATTTTCTGCTTTTTCTTCCTCTGTTAATGTTTCCTCATTTAGAAGCTCATCTAATTGGTCTTCTATATTTATTAAATTGTCTTTTAAATCATATAGTGTCATTTGTTACCTCCTTTTTATATTCATTTAATAATTTTTCTATATCTTCTAATGACATTTTACTTAGTTCAGATAATTTAATTGTTTGTTCTTCTCTTTTTGCTTTTAAGTCATTTTCTAAAAATCGATGCTTTTCTAATAATGGTTTCATGAAATAGTCGTATATTTCCCTTTTTGGTATCCTTAAGATTTCGCATAGTTTCAGTATTTCCGTGTCTCTAAATGACCTTGTACCTCTGTGCTTTCTTCCTATTCTTTCATAAAAACATGCACTTGTAATTCCTAAAGGTTTTGCAATGTTTTTTCTGCTACCTTTTAGTGTGTAACCTTTTTCATATATTCGCGTTACTAGCTTTGTATACGGTGTATCTTTTCTAATATTTAGTTCCATTTTCTATCTCCTTTTTATCCTTTTCTAAATGTTTCTTTGTATTCTTTTTCTAATTGTTTTCTTATTTTTTGCATTTGTTTTGTTGATTGTATTGCATATTCCCCAGTATCTCTGTCTATTTCTTGTAATTTTCTTCTTGTCCTTTCAATTGTTTTAAAATTTGCTACTTTATATCTTTCTGGATTTATAAGCACATCATTATCTAGTTCTACATTCTTTTCTTTAAGATACTCAATATACAAATACATATCATTTTCTCTTGTCATTGGGTCTTTAAGTAGTATACTTCTAATGAAATATGTGTTTTCTTCTACTATCATTGTTCCTCCTTCTAAGTATTGACACTACAACCTACATGTTATATAATCTATTTGAGTGTTTATATAATTCGTGTAGATTGCCGTATCTACACTTTTTTTATTTTTCACTTACTCCATTCATTTCTTTTTCTGCTTCATTAATCATTGTAATCATATCAATTATTTGTTTTTTTACTTTTTCGTAGGTTTGTCCATTAATAGTTCCTAACATTTTCGTATTTGATAATCCTTCGTTTTTCAAAGCTTCATGTAATATGTCATTATTACTTTCTCCTACTATTTTTTTTATTTCTAAATACCTTATTTTTCCTATTTTTTCTATTTCTTTATCATCTTGCTTATTAAAAATGTTTTCTCCTGGTATATCTTTAAGTATTCTTGTAGGTTGTACTTTATTTACTTGTGATATTGCTTTAGGTTGTACCTTTTTTTGTGTCAAACATTCTGCATCATCATCTTCTGTAGCTAATCCAAATGCCATTAATAGGCTGTATTTTCTAGCATACGTTATTCCTGCACCATATTCTTGTGCTGGGTTATTCTTTTTACTTAGCACTACCTCTGGTATTCTACAACCTCTTATTGGTTCTAATATTTTCCCATTTATTATAGGTGTTGTAATTATATAATCTCCCCTTTCATCTGTTCCCATGCTATGTATATATTTTATTCCTATACTTTCAAGATATTCATTTATTTGTGGTAGCTCAGTATAGTTGTAACCATATCCTTCTTTTTCTTTTTTTAGTATTGTCTCTTTTATTGCTTTTATATTTTCCATTTCGATTCTCCTTGTTTTTTTAATTTATCCAATTTTCATTAATTGTATTTGTAAAATCTTGCCATTCTCTCTGTTGTCTCTCTGCTATTTTATTTTTATTGTATTTATTTGTGTTATTTAATTCTTTATTCTTATCATCAATTAATCTTGTTTTAACCCACCCTATCATTACATGGTAGTCTGATTTGTATTTCTTTCCTATACTCATTTTATAAGTATCTAGGATATCAATGCCTTTATTTATATCTATGTTTTCCTGTTTATATAATTCTATTATTTTGTTATATTCTACATCTGTTAAATATATACTTTCTTTGTATTTCTTCTTTTTTTCTTTGTTAATCTTATCTTTCTTTTCTTTTCCTATCTCTAGCTTAATCTCAGTATTTTTTTCTTTACTAAGCCCAAACTCTTTATTTTTGTTTGCTTCTTTTGTCAAGGAATTATTATTATTTATATTATCTAATTCATTATTCAAATTTTTTTCACGCGTGTTATATATATATATATCTTTCTTTGTTTGTTTATTATTATTAGTTTGTTTATATAATGTGTAAAGAAAATGGTCATTTTTTTCACTACTTTTTTTGTCAACTAGTGAAATATTTACCCCATTTTGTTCACTACTTTTTTTTATGTCATCATAAAGTAGTGAAATATCTGCACTACTTTTTTGCATCTTATTTTCAACTAGTGAAAAATCAATACTACTTTTTTCACTACTTTTTTTATCTCTTTTTATTTCTTCTTTTTCTAAATTTATAATTTTATAGGTTCCTGCTTGTCCTATTTTTCCTCTTTCATATATTATGTATTTCTTTTCTTCTAATTCTTTTCTTGCTGTTCTTAATTCATGCAGAGAACAGTTTGTAATTGACATTATTATTGAATTGGTCATTTTGAATGTTTCTATAAATTTAAGCTTATTCCATTTATCAAGTAGTACCATGTATAAGCCTAAGGCCTTAAGTGATAAACCTTCACCTGTAGCCATTTCAAAAAACATGTTTATATGTTTAATGTAATTCATTTTTTCTCCTCTCTTGTATTTGATTTTCAATGTACTTTTGTGTTTGTTATTTTATTACTATAAAATCGATTCTAATCGTTTTCTTGTACTTGTAATTTGTTTATTAATGTATTGTATTTTTCTTTTAAGTCTTTGTTTTCTTGTTCTAGTGTTTTGTTATCAAATGATAATTGAATCATTTTTATTTCTTGTTTTTTAAGTTCATTATATTTAAATTCTAATGATATACATTCATCTTCTAATTCTTCGTAAAGATCTTTTAGTTTGCAGTATTTATCTTCTAACTCGTCATATTCTTCTTCTAATTCTTGAACTTTATCTTCTAAGTATCCATTTTCACTTAATAAGTCCATATATGACTTATTATCTGGATTTAAATATCTTTCATCATCTACATCATACATTCTTGTACTCCTCCTTTTTTGTTTTATTGTTTATATTCCATTCCTCCTTGTATATAATACATATAGAGAGGAGGTGAAATATATGAATAAATTTGAAATAAATCATGCTGAAACAGTTACTCTTAGTATTCCTGATAAATACTCTAAAAGCTTAAACTGCTCTACTAAACTTACACCTGAAGGTATTGTTAGTATCAATACTTATGATAATGGTTTAGTTATAACTACAATTCAATATAATGATGAAATTAAATTAACTTGCAATAAAGAAATCATTAAAATTGATGATACACACTATACTATAGGTGATTAGTTTGTTTTACAGGGTATTATTTAAAGTACCCTGTTATTTCATTGTCTTTAATTCTTATTGTTCCATCTGCTTCAACATACATAGAACCATCTTTTCCTTGCTTTATTGTTATATTATTAGACTTTTTTATATCTATTTCATTTACTAGTTTTGTTTCTATGTTATTTGATGTATATCTTGTACATAAAAACTTTTCTTTCTCCATAATCCACCTCCTAATCAAATGTTCTTTGACATTCTGCTATTCTTTCCCATTTTATTTGTTGTTCTAATTGTTTTCTTTTTCTTTCTTGTATTCTTTTCTTTCTATTTATGTATACAAGATAGTTGTTTAGTATCATTCCCCCTAAGAACATTGCTAAGGGGAATATTACATTTACTATGAAATTAAATTCATATAAGTATATTTCTTTCATCTTTCGTATCTCCTTTATAATTTTTTTCTCCTTGATATAATATATATAGAAAGGAGGTGATTATATGACTAATAGAAAAACTAGTAAACCTGTTGCTTCAAAAGCATCTAGCATTCTTAGAGACGGAAGAACATCTGCTAAATCAAAGTCTGTAGCTGGTTCTGCTTTATCTCAAAGAGCTCCTAGAAAAACAGGTAAGTAATTAACTCATTTTTACCTTTGAAGACTTGATAAATAGCTGTTGAAAGTCTATTTATTAGGTCTTCATCTTTATTTAATTCACTATTACCTGTATATTCTAGTATTCCATGTAATATCTCATGTATTAGTGTTACTGATCTAAGATCTTTCATTAAGCCTTTTCGTAATGATATTTCTTGTTTCTTGTAATCTATCATACCTAAGCAATTAACATCATCATCAATTAAATGCATTTCATTTATGTTATGTTTAATACCTAATATATCTATAGTCATATTTTCTCCTCCGTTATTTTTTGTTTAATTTTTCTTCAGTATCTGAATTTAATGAAATCTCATATTTATCTAATGGAATATTTAATTTTAATATTATATTACGTTTTCCAGAATTATTAGTATAAGATTTCATATCACTAACTCTTATATCTTTTAAGATTTCTCCATTTAGTTTTATTGACATAGAATCATCAAATAACGAATTATATCTATACGCTAATTCTATTTTGTCTTTATCTTGCATTTAATCCTCCTTTTTTATTTAAATATATATAAATCTTTTGGAAGTTTTAGAGTTAAAATTATATTATTTTTATCAATTTCTATTTTTTCCATATCGCTTTTTTCTATAAAAACACCATCAATTTTTAAAGAATATCTATCCTTAGTTCCTTCTATAATTGATATTTCTTTTTTCATGTTTTCCCTCCTTGTGATCTTAATGTGCTGTTAAATGTTTGTTATATTTATTTAAATTTTATATCTAACCTTCTATCCTATAATTAGAAAGGAGGTGATAATATGTTAAAAGATAATGAAGCTAATATTTTAGGTTTTCTAAATTATTATACTTCTAATAATAAGCCAGTTACTATGAGTATTTTTAACTCTATTGGAACCTATTCTTATAAAGATACTCCCACTGCTGTGAAATTAACTGTAAATATTATTTCTAAATTATCTAAATTAGATTTTATCGTTGGTGAAAATCTAGAAAATGAAAACTTTAAAGTTACATCTGTAACTGAAAAAGGTATTCAATATCTAACGGAAAATCCACCTGAAGTAAAATATAACTAATTTTTTTGAGCAGATTCTCTTTCTGCTCTTTTTTCTTCTTCTAAAATTCTAAGTTTATATTTCATCATTAATTTAAAATTTAATAAAATCATATATTCTTGTGTTTTCCTTCTAAAGAATCCAAAAAAGCCTTTATATTCTCCTTTTATTTTACTTTCTATATATATTTCTTCATTAAGTCTCAATCCAATTTCACTCCCTAACATATTAACTTTATCAGGATATCCATTATCTTTAAGTTTCCATGTATTTTTAGGATTTATTATTTTAGATTTAATAGCATCTATAATAGTGTAAATTTTAATCACCTCCTTTTTTTATTATTTTTTTGTTTTAAATGTATAACTGTCTGCCTATAGCTCCCCATCTTTGTAATGCTTGTGATTCAACTACTTTTCTTTTTCCTATCTTCTGCACTGGAAAACCTTTGTAATTCATTAAGTTATATGCTTTTGTTTTACCTATTTTCATAATCCTAGCTAAGTCATCTACATCATAGAATACTGTTTCTGTTTGTATTGTTTCTAACCTTGTATTTACTTTCTCTATATCATTTATTATCTTTTCTAGTTTATCCTCTATAGTCATTTTTATGCTCCTTTTTTAGTTTAGTTTTCTCAACTTTAAGGATAAATAAAAAGGTCCTTAAATTCTGCATCTAGTAACTCACATATTTTAAAGACTTCAGATATTTTAAATTCTGTCTTATTATTTAACTTAAAATTAAGTGTAGATTTATCTATATTTAAAGCTTTTGCTAACTTTTCTTGTGAATATTTTTTTTCTCGCATTTTATCTTTAAGTTTATTATAATTCATTTTCTTTTGTCCTTTCTTTTTTATTTGAGTTTTCTCAACTGTAAATACAGTTTATATTATTCAAATTATTAAGTCAATATTTTTATATAAAAAAAATAAATATTTTATTTAAACTGTTTTTTATTTGAATTTTCTCAACTTTTTTGTTATTGTATAATATGAAAGGATATATATATGACTAAACAAGTTGACGAATTCAAAAACAGATTATTAACAGCTATGAATTATAGAAATATGACTCAGATAGAACTTTCTCAAAAATCAGGAGTAGATAAAGGATCAATTTCTCACTATTTAAAAGGTACTTATGAAGCTAAATTAGGTAAAGCTCAGAAATTATCTAAAGCACTAAACGTATCTTTAGAATGGCTTATGGGGGCGGATGTCCCAATGGAAGAAAAAACTGAAATTCCAACAATAAACATCAAATTATTAAGTGAATTAATAAAGAGACATAGAGAAAAAAATAATCTAAGCTTAAGAGACTTTGCTAAAAAGGCAAATGTTTCTCATACCTATATATCTATGTTAGAAAAAAATTATAACCCTGCAACCAAAAAAGAACCTGTAGTAAATACAATAAACTTAAATAACATAGCCATAGCATTAGGTATAGGAGTAGATGAGTTAATTGATAATATAAGCAATGATACTATTATAGAATTAAAAGAACCGAAAATGGAAAATAGTTTTGGAAATAGATTAAAAAATGCCCTAAAGTATAGAGGAGTAAGTCAAAAAGATTTGGCTGATAAATTGAATGTAGATAGATCTACAATAACACGATATATAAAAAATAAAGTAGAAGTAGGAAATTCTAGAATATATGCTATTGCTAATATATTAAATATTAATATAGCATATCTATTTGGTCTTACAGATTCTATAGAACCATCTACTGACATTCAACAAATACCATCTAACAATCCTTTTAAGAACTTAAAGGGATATGTTGATATTGACTTATCTGATACTGTTAAAATACCTGTAGTTTCAAGCATACCTGCTTCTTTTAATAAGACTTCAAATATGATTTATGATGAATATATTAATTATCCTAAATCATTATTACAATATTCAGATTACAAACAAAGATATATAGCAATGACTGTAGAAGGATATAGTATGTATCCAGACCTTTATCCTGGAGATAGAATATTAGTTGATACTAAATTAGAACTTAATAATGGAGATATTGGTGCTTTTTATTTTAATGATGAATATACTGTAAAAAGAATATATTTTGAACCTAATCGCATTATATTTAAACCAACTAATCCTGAACATCCTGAAAAAAGTTATAGTAAGAAAGAATTACATGAAATGGGATATCATCAGATAGGTAAAGTTGTAAAAATAGTAGAAAGAAAATTATAAACAATTTATAACTTGTCAAGTGAAACATACTTTTGCTTGACAAGTTATACTGCATATATTCAAATACTTTATAATATACAAAAGAAAGGAATTAAATGAAAGAAATAAACAAACAAATTATAAGAATATATTTAGATGATAGTGGTAAAATAAGTGAGTATGAAGACTATGCTGTCTATTCAGGTTTAGTATTTATTGAAAAAGAAAAACTCAATGCTTTTACAAATAAGTATAAAAATGTAAGAAATGAATTATGGAAGAAAAATGAATATAAAGATTATGATGAATTGAAAGGGAGTAATCTTAAACACAAAGACCGATTACGTCTTTTAAAATTGATGAAAAATGAATTTAAAATTACATTAGTAATAAAAAATAAGTTTATAAGAAAAAAAGAAATCCTAACAAATGCTAGTTCAAAAGGTAGGTTTAAAGATTATGCTTTAAAAAGATTAATTAAGGATACATTTAAACACTTAATTTTCAAAAAACTAGTAGATCCAAATGAACCTGTAGTCTTAGTATTAAATATAGATCAAGAAACTACTAAAAGTAATGGATATTATTCTTTAACCAACGGAATCTATGAGGAAATTAAAATGGGAATTAATAACTTTGATTATGGACTAACATTTAAACCTATATTATTTTCTGAGTTTGAAGTAATTAGACATTCTCATAATTCCAAAGAAAACATTGTAATACAATCAGCTGATATACTAAGTAATGATATAAGACGTTGTCTTGATAAGAAACTCTCTCTATTTACTGATTTGGTATTATATTTACCTTAATTAAAAAAGAACAGAGTAAACTCTGTTCTCCTAGATGGTGCGGTGTATTTACAATACACTTAAACCTAAGTTCACATCCAAACTATTCACTGCAACAGTATTGTTCAGTAATTAAATTATAACTTTTTATTGTATAAAAGTCAATACAAATCGAGTTTGTAGTATATTTGTAATAATACAATTTGTATTATGTATTTTATAGATTTCTCAATTAATTACTTGACTTTTAATACTACCCGTAGTATAATATAAGTGTAGTGAGGAAGTAGTTACAGAAAGGTGGTAACTATGAGAGACAAACTAGTAACTGAATTATCATTTAAAATTCTAGATTTAGAAGAAAAAAGAAATTCTATAAATAAAAAAATTAGAGCATATAAAAATACTCTAAAAGAAATAAAGGCGAAAGGAGAAAATAACTAAAAAGTAACTTTCTCCCTCACTACAATTTTATTATAAAAAGGGAGAATTGTAAAGATGACAGAAAAAGAATTAAATCAGAAGGTTGCAAAAATTACAATGAAAATTTTAGAACTAGAAGATGAACTAAATAAAATAAATAAAGAAATAAAAGAAAGTAAAAATAAATTAAAAGAATTACAAAAAAAGAGAAAGGATTTGATCTAATGGCTGATAAAGATAAAAGGAATTATGCTAAAGAATATGCTAAAGCAATGGAAAATAAGGTAAATATAGGAGTTAAGATTGATAAAGATATATATGAAAAATTTAAAGAAAAATTAAAGTTAGAAAATAAAAGTATTAACAAAGCATTAACTGATTTTATAACTAATTACTAAAATCTATGAAGGGTAAATATAACGGCTAAAAAAGAACAGAGTATACTCTGTTCTCCTAGATGGTGCGGTGTATTTACAATACACTTAAACCTAAGTTCACATCCAAACTATTCACTGCAACAGTATTGTTCAGTAATTAAATTATAACTTTTTATTGTATAAAAATCAACTTTTTGGTGAACTTTGCAATATTTATATCTATACTATATACTATAGATATCTTAATTAATGCACATTACATATTTAAATGTAGTGATGGTTTTCTTATAGATATCGAGAGCTTTTATAGTTCTCGTTTTTTATTAACTAAAAGGAGGAATTCTATGGCTAAAAAAAGAGCAAATGGCGAAGGTTCTGTATATAAAAATAAAAAAACAAATAGATGGGAATATTATTTTGTTGACCCAATTACTCAAAAAAGAAAAAAACTTACTGCAAAAACTCAAGCGGAGGTTATGAATAGATATAATGAATATATTATAAATGCCAAAAGTTTAAACACAATAGAAAGCGATGTTACTATAACATCTATACTTTATTTATATGAAGAAGATAAGTATAAAAAGAATTTAATTCAAACAAGTACATATGGAAGAAATAAAGAAACAATCAAAAAGCTCGAGAATGGAATTCTAGACACTTTACCTATACAGATGATAAATTTATCACATATAGATAATTTTGCTTATTCTATATCCCATTTTTCCAATTCTACCATATCAAAAATATTTATAATGTTAAAAAAAGCTTTTGAAATAGCAGAAGATAAAAATATCATATCTAAAAATATATTAAAAAATTATAAAAAGACTAAAAGCACAAAACCTAATAAAAAAATTAAAGCTTTTACTATAGAAGAACAAAAAGAGTTTTTGAAATTAATACCGAAATCAAAATACTACTATCAATATATTATAGGACTTAATACAGGTATGAGAATGGGAGAAATTAACGCTTTACATTATGATGATATTAATTTAAAAGATAAAACAATTAATATAAATAAAACAGTGTCAAGAGACGCTCAATACCATAATTTTATAAATAGCACAACTAAAACCAAAAATGGAACTAGAGTTATACCTATAAACTCAATACTTTATCCCATCTTAGAAAAGTTTATAAAAGATAAAAAAGGGAAATACTTATTTTCAGAATTAAAAATAATTAGCACAAGCCAAGTTAATTCAGAAATGAAAAGACTTACTAAAAACAATAATTATAACACTCATATGTTAAGACACACATATGCTACAAGATGTATTGAAGCAGGTGTTCAAGCTGTAGTATTAAAAAAACTATTAGGACATAGTGATATTTCTATTACATTAAATACATATGTTGATGTGTTTGATAAATACGAAAAACAAAATAATGAAATTATAGAAAAATATTTAATAGATAATATATACAAAAGTGATAATAAAAGTGATAACTAGATAATAAATAATAACACTAGATAACAAATAAAACGATATTTTACAACTTTTTAAGTCTCTCTAATCCCTTGATATATAAAGAAAAGCTAGTAATATAAACATTTTTACATTACTAGCTATTTTTATTGTTTTTATGGTGCTGATAGTGGGACTCGAACCCACATGATTTCTCGCAGGTTTTTGAGACCTGTGCGTCTACCAATTTCGCCATATCAGCAAACTAGTTGCTTTTTATTGCAACTATTTTTTATAATTTTAATTATTATGATTAATTTCATCAATTCCTACAGATTTACTATGTGTAATCTTATCCCACTTCTTATTAGGAAATAATATTGATTTTATATTTATAACAATCCATGAACCCATAAAAATCGGATACATTAGTATTGCTTTCCACATAGGTTTTAATTTTTTACCTTCTAACAATATTATACCTATTGCTGCAAGCATTGGTGTTATAAATGTAGCAAAAATATATCTTAAGTAATTTATTGCTAAATCTGTAATAGACATTTCACCCATTAAATAAAATACTGTATTTACTCCCAATAATAATAATGTAAGTATCATAATTGGTATACCCAAAATATATAAGAATGCATCAAAATTCATCATTGTTTTTTGTTTAAATACTGCTTTTGCTAAATCTTTTGAATATCCATTAACACATTGAATATGTCCGAACACTCCATCTTTCTCTTTGTTTCCAACTTTGCTTAAAAGTAAGTGGTTGTTCATCATATACTATTGCATCTTTCGCCCATCCAAGTTTAACACCTTTTGATATATTTATAAGTGCAAATTCTATATCTTCAGTAAGTGTTTTTGTATTCCATCCTTCATCAATAAGTAAATCCCATTTTACCATAAATGCTGTTCCGTTTATAAGTGGTGATAATCCCATATTATATCTTGCTAAATGATATAATCTATTCATTGTCCAATAAAATATAGCATATCCTCCAGAAACCCATGTATCAGTAGGATTTTTTATATCTCTATATCCTTGTACTAGCACTTCTCCTTGGCAAAGTTTTTTATTCATTACATTCAAGAAATTTTTATCAACTACATTATCTGCATCAAAAACTAAAAGAGCATCATAATCATCTTTTTTGTCTTTCATTTTATCTAAAAACCAATTTAATGCATATCCCTTTGTCTTCTTAGTTTCATCAAATCTTTCATATACTATTACACCATTTTCTCTTGCCACTTCTGCAGTCTTATCTGTACAATTATCTGCTATCACGTAAATATCAAACAATGATTTATCATAATCTTGCATTTTTAAACTTTTTATTAAATTTCCTATAACACTTTCTTCATTATTTGCTGGTAATGCTATTATAAATCTGTGTTTTTTATCTGTTAGCATTGGTTTTTCTTTAAATTTAATCAATGATGTTATGCTTATAACAAATTGATATAACCAAAACAAATTAATTATCCATACTAATACTTGTTGAAAGGTACTTAATCCTTTAACTATTGCATCTGTCATAATTTTCCCCTATTTAATTAACTAAAATATATTATACTAGATTTATTACTTTTTTACAACTTGAAACCTTATAACTTTATTTCCATCCACTTCTATAGTATAATATTTATGTATAAATATAAAATCATGGGAGGATGTAATGGAAAATTCAACTGAAAACACAATATCAAATACATATATTTCTAACATTGAGCTTTCAATAGAACTAGAAAACCTAAAAAATAAATATAATAATCTTGAAAATAATCTTATAGAATTAGAAAACATGATTTCTGAAACTTTAGAAGAAGGAGATAATTAATGGAAAACTTAGAACAAATTATAACAAAACAAAATAATATACGAGAAAAAATAAATGAATATAACAGAGATTTTGAATTATATAACAAAACATATATTGAAAAATTCACAGAATTAAAAACATTAAAAAATGAACTTAAATATGAAAAAAACTCTGTTCAAAAAGATGATGATAAAATTAAAATTCTTCATTTTAAAATTCAAAGTATGAGTATTGAAATTTCCTCTATGGCAAATAAAGTTAAAGAGATTCAAACAAATATTAATGATATGAAATTAGAACAAGAACAACTAAAAGAAGAATTATTAGAAAATCCAGAAGTAAAAATTGCAATTTATTCTGAAGAAAAAAGAAAAGTACAGGAACTTAAAGATGCCAAAATTCTTGAAAAAAGAGAATTAGATGACATATTATCAAAAAATCCAAAAAGTATCTCAGAAATTCCAAGCAAAATTGCTAAAAAAATATCAAAAGATTCTTTATTTCAAGAATATGATAGTCAAATTTCAAACTTTACAGAATTACTTAATAGTTCTTCAAATCCTAGAGCAAAATCTAGTTTAGAAAATAAAATTAAAACACTAGAAAAAGAAAAAGAAGAATTCTTAATAAGTAAAATCAAAGAAATTGCCTCAGAATATCAAAATTCTATACATATTTATGAAAAAGAACTACAAACACTTGCAGTAAAAGAAGCTAAAGTAATCCTTGATAGGCACAATGGAGTTTATAATGGTACTTCTAAAGTTGAAGATCAAAAAGTTTTTGATGACTCTAAGGATAATACTTCTAAAACTAATGATGAAAAAGAAACAAATCAATCTAACAACAAAAATGAATCACAACAAACTAATACAAAATCAAAAGATGAAAATGATGAAAATACTAATAACTCTAGAAATGATATTAATGATCCATCTGATAACAGTGATTTCAAATCTAAAATTATGGAAGAAGATATAAAAAACTTACCTAAAAAAATTGGATTTTTTGATAAATTCAAAGAAAAATTTTCAAAAGTAAAAGAATGGTTTAAAGATCAATTTGATAAATTCAAACTTACAACAGTACCTATGCCTGAAAAGAATGCTAAAAATGATAGACCTGAAACAAACACAGATGAAAAAGGAAATACTGAAAATAAAAAAGCTGAAGCTGAATCTCAAAACAGAGAAGAATCAGAAGAAAAGAAACAAGAACAAGAACAACAAAAACAAAATGATGATTCTTCTAAAAATATGAACAATACAGATACAGAAAATAATAAAGAAGAAGAAAAACCAGAAAAAGAAAATTCAAAGGAAACAGAAGATAATAAAGAATATACAAATAGTAATTATACACAAAAAGAAATCTTAGATAATGAAGATATTAGAAAGAAAATAGAAGATTATATGAATAATCTTGAAAAGAGACAAAAAAATAATTCTAACAAAGAAAAAGAAAATTCTACTAAGGAAAGCAAAGAAAAAGAGGAAATTTAATTCCTCTTTTCTTTATTTTAATAATTAATTCAATAATCATTTATCTTTTTATATTTTATTAATGATTCTTATTATGATAGTCCATATCTATTACCATACGACCTTGTATAGTTCCATTTTCCATTTCCTCAAAAATTTTTATTGCATCTTCAATTGGTCTTGTTTGAACAACTGGAACTACTACTCCTCTTGCCCCAAAATCAAATGCTTCTTCTAGATCTTTTCTAGTCCCTACAATAGAACCCACAACTTCTATTCCATCTATTACTGTTTTTATAATAGGTATATCCATCATTTCTGAAGGTAGCCCAACTGCTACTACCCTTCCTCCTGCTCTTACAGAATATACTGCTTGATCAAAAGCTACCTTAGCAACTGCTGATACAACTGCTCCATGTGCTCCTCCATTTGTCAATTCTATAATTTTCTTAGTAGGATCTTCATTTAAAGAATTAATAATATAATCTGCCCCTACTTCTTTTGCAAGATTTAATTTATCATTATTAATATCTACTGCTATAACTTTCATATTTAAGGCTTTTTTAGCATATTGTACTGCTAAATTTCCGAAGTCCACCTGCTCCATATAATACAACCCATTCACCAGGCCTTACATTACTTACTTTTAATGCTTTATACATTGTAACACCTGCACATGTTATACTACTTGCTGCTGCCGGATCCAAATTTTCTGGTACTTTAACTGCATAATTTGCTTTTACTATTACATATTCTGCCATCCCACCATCAACTGTATATCCTGCATTTTTTACTGTTCTACATAATGTTTCTCTACCTGTTGTACAATATTCACACATTCCACATCCTTCAAAAAACCATGCAATACTAACTCTATCACCTATTTTTAAACTTTTTACATTTGGTGCAACTTCTATTACTTTTCCTATTCCTTCATGTCCAAGTATTCTTCCAGGAACTTTACCAAAATCCCCATGTGCAACATGTAAGTCTGTATGACATACTCCGCAAAACTCTACCTTAACTAAAGCTTCTCCTTCTTCTAATGGTCTTAATTCTCTATCAACAATTTCAACACCTGTTGATGCTTGATTTACAACTACTGCCTTCATATATGCCTCCTACTTTTATAATGTTTACAATTACATTATATTCTAACAAAATCGTAATATCAAACCTTTAATTTTCTTATTACTTTATATTCTTGTCTTAGATTTTCTATCTCTTCTGACCTTTTCTTATATGTTTCTTCTGCTTCTTTTAAATATATAGGTATCTGTTCATATTCTTCTCCTCTTATTAGATACCCTTTTGCATATTCTGTATAATATTCTTTTTTAGATTCTTTATTTTCTTTCTCCGCTTTTTCATAATATTTAAAAGCATCTGTATATCTTTTAATTTCATCTTTTATATGTTCTAAATGTTTTGCTTTTATATATATTTCATATTCTGTATCTTCTGCAACTATTTCTATTAATTTTTGTACTATTTTCTTATTATTTTTCCCAACAGCTACTTTGAAAAAGCCTTTTTGAATTTTCTTGCTTTTAGGTCCTGGTTTTGAATTTTGTATAAGAATTTTTAAAGTATCTACAACACCAATATGTGTCTTATATTGTCTTTTTGATGTTATAGCGTCAAATTCATCTGCAACCCTAATTATTTGTCCTTCATACATTATTTCATCACCAACTAAACCGGTTTGGATATCCTGTTCCATCTAATGCTTCATGATGGTAAAGTGGACCTGCACTATATGGCCTTAGTTTAGGTTCTTTCATACACATATTATAACCAATAGTAGTATGTGTTTTCATTATTTCAAATTCTTCATCTGTAAGTTTCCCTTCTTTTTGAAGAATTTTAGGATCTATAAACATTTTTCCAATATCATGTATGAATCCACAAATACTTGTATATATTGTAAATCCTTTTTCCAATTTTAATTTTTCACATAACCTACAAGTTAAATTCCCTACATTTTCACTATGTTTTCTTGTAAACGGATCTAATGTATCTAATGAATTTAATTGATCTCTAAAAATTTTATCTAAATCATAATATTTTATAATATCATTTCTATAAAAATCTACTTCCCCATATTCTTTCATTTTGTTTCTCACTTATCTTTACTTATCTTTTGTTCTATATTCTATTTTATTTTTATATTCATTTCTTTTATACCTAAATAATTATTTATATTATTATCTGAATTTTCAGTTTTCTTCTTGCTTTCTTTTATTTCTTTTACTCTTTTTTCTAAAGCCTCTATATTTTTAGTTATTTGACCAATTACAACATTTCTTAAATATCTTCCTTGTAATGTTCCTCCATGTTTTTCTAATTGTTTTACTATAGAATTATTTATCCCTTTATTTTTTATATATAGGTTATTAGAATCTGTTGAAGTACTTGCTATTATTTTGAAATATCCTCCAATTTCCTCACCTTTTTCATTTGTATAACTTTCTACTACTATAGCTCCTTTATATGGTAATAAATTAAAATTTATTTCATCTGTATGACCACTTGAGAACGTATTATTATTTCTTTGATTAAACATTGGTATAAGTTCCCCTAAATCTCCTAGACTCATCTTAAAATTCCTCAATATTCCGGCTTTTTCTGTTTTTTCTAATTCTGAAACTGCATCTTTAGAAATATCTCCAAAAAGTCTTGCTTCAATTTTCTCATTATTATCTAATACTATTTCTAGATATTTTTCACCTTTTCGTATATCTCTAAATTGATATGATTCACCTACTGAATAATCTATATTTCTTAAATCTTTAACAGTAGTGTTATTTATATTTCCATTATTTTTTATTACGTTTTCATCTCTATCTTCAACAAGATTCTTGTCTGATGGAACTGTAGCTGTTTCTTTTCCTTTTCTATTTATCTCTTCTTCTCTTTTATTATTATTTATAATCCCTAAATAATACATAATCCCAAATACCACAAGTATAAAAAATAATATTATTGCAATTATTATTCCTATTATTAAAAATCTTTTTTCACTTTTTTCCATTATCTTCTCCAATTATGATCGTATCATTCTTATTGGTAATGTTAAAATAACATCCAATAATTTTACTGGTAATTCAAAAACTGTTCCATATGCTTTACTATATATAAATCCTTGTATAAACGGAATATTATATATTAGTATTAAAAGTACTATCACTATACCAGCTATCAAATATGCTTTTATTCTTTCTTTTAAAGGTCTTACAGTTACAACTTTATACCCCATCCTTCTTAAGGTATTATAATAATCCTCATACATTTGATTTACGATATTTTGTTTATGCATTTGTATCTCTTCTTCAGCCCTTTGCATTTCTTCTTGTAATATTGTATCATTATTCAAATTATTTCTATTATCTATATTATTAATATTACTATTAACATCAACTGTATTCCTATTAACATTAATATTTCTGTTATTATTAATATTTTGAGTCTTACTTTGTTTCCTTTCCTTTTCTTTTGCTATTCTTTCTTTTTCTTCTAATATGGCTATTTTATCATCATATTTCTTTCTTTTTTCATCATCTGAAAGAGTTTCATATGCTTCATTTATTCTAACCATCTTTTCTTTTGCTTCTTCTTTTTTTCCTTCATCTTGTTCTAAATCTGGATGATATTTTCTAACTAAAACTTTATATGCTTTAGTTATTACCTCTTTTGATGCCATCCTACTAACTTCTAATATTTCATAATATGTTATCATATATTCCCTGCACTTTCTATTTTTCTATTTCTATTCTAATCTTAAATTCTGCAAGTGTATTTGATATATTCTTTTGTTTTAATTTTTCATCAGATAAATTACTATTTGAGATTTCATTATAATCTTTTATAACTCTTATTGAATCTAAATTAATTGCTGTTGCATCCTTATCGGCAAAATACATTTTAGGAAATCTCAATAATATATTTCTTGTTTCTAAAGGTTTTAATATTATATTTTCTTCATCAATTAATTTTCTATTACTATTTCCAACTTCTAGACTTGCAGCAAGTGCAGTATTATTTGATTTATCTTTTAACACAAGATAATTATTAGTTCTATTTGTTATTTCTAATAGATAATCTTCATGTTCTACCCAAACATTTTTTCCTTTTATATTTACCTTTAAATTATTGTCTTCATAAAATCCAGAACTCTTATATTTCCCTATATATCCTCTAATATTTAATCCTATTTTACCATTTTCATTTTTTATAATCATTTTTGTATCAGTAAATGAATATATAGTATTTGTTAAGCCTGTTTCAAGAATATCTTCAAAAACTTTAACTTGATATATATAATCATTCCCAACTTTTGCATATGGTTTAATATCATATTTTTTGTCTTTATATACTTCTATAATATAACCTATTGCTTCTTTCTTATTTTTAAAAGAATAATATTTTGCATCTTCTGTTAACATTTCAGCAGCTAAGTCTATTTTATCTTCTTTAACATAATTTAAAAATTGATTTATTTTCTTTAATCCTTCTTCTTGTATTTTTGAAGGAAACTTTTGATTAGATATTACTGGTGTTTCTATATCTTTTGTTACTATTGGCCTTACTTCTGTATTATAATTTAATATCATATTATATATACTTGTACCAAATAATATTAAAACTAATATTATGATAATTTTAAGCATATTTTCTCTTAAATATCTTCCTATTATTAGTCTAATATTTGTATATAATCTTCTAAGCATACTTTTCTCCCATTTTATTATTTATTTTTACTAAATGAAAATACATAATCATTAAAATCATATTCTCTAAAAACAAAATATAATCCCTTCTTATTTTTATTATCTTCATTTGAATTGTTTGCTATAATATCTGTTTCTACAACATAATAATCCCCAATTGCTTCAAAATTAACATGTTTTATGCTAAATGTATCTGGATAATAGTCTTTAAAGTATTTTTCAAACTCTTCTAAACTATTAAAATATTTTTTCTTATATTCTGGTGCAAGTCTTTTATATACCTCTGAATAATTTTTTTCATTTAATTTTTTTACAATATCTCCTAAATATATTTTCATTCTTGCATACTCACTTTTCCCTTTTAATCTTTCTACAAGTTTTTCATTTTTTTCTATTCCTGTAACATATGGAACTTTAGGTTCTTCTTTTTTTTCAAAGAGTTTTGTAATTAACATTACAAATGAGGCCAATGTTAATACAAAAAGTATTAACATTATTCCTAAAATTATTTTAATCTTTCTTTCATCTTTATTGATTTTCTTCTTCTTTGTTGTTTCCTTCATTTCCTGTATTTCCTTCAAATGTATCTAATACTAATTTCTTATATTCTTCTTCTTTTACACTACCTAATTCATTTGTTTCAATTCTTGTAATTAATCTTTCATATTCTTCACGTTCTTTATCTGTTATGTCTTGTTTTAATGCTTTCTTTTCCACTTTACTTTTAAATATTTTTACTTTTTTTTGAATTTTTTCATATTTTTGCATTACTTCTTCTTTATCAAGTCCTGCTCTCATCATTTTTTCAATATTTTCTTTTAATTTTTTATTTTCTTCCATATATTCTTTCATTTCTGACATAACTTCATTTATCTCATTCTTGAAAGCTCTATATTCTTCTCTTTGACTAATTTTTTGTGTGTCTCCAGAAGCTTTTGTTCCTCCAGAAAGTAATAATGATTCTACATCTCTAAAATCTCCATTAATTGGTGCATTTATTGTATTAAATTCACTTATCTCACTTGCTACCTTTGTTTGATTATATGCAAGTGCAAGTTCTTTTTCTGGTCCTTCTATATTTGTATAATCAATCTTGTTTTCTTTTAATTCATTTAATTTCTTTGTTACAAGTAGATCTGCTTCAAATTTTGTCTTATTTTCAAATTTCATTAAATGTTCTCTATATTTATCAAGTGCTGTAGATAAGTCTTTCATTATTTGTCCATTATCCATCTTACTTTTAACTTGTTCTAAGAAATTTGCAATATTTTGTTTTCCTTCAACTGTTGCATTATCAAAGTTTTGTCCTGTTATCTTTTCAATATTATGTAATTGATCTTCAACATTATTACTAGATTTTTGTGCATTTTGTCCATAATCTCTATGTAAGTCCATTTTTTTCAATTGATCATTTACTCTTGGGAGAATTCCTTTATTCACTATAGCATGTCCTACAACACCACCTGCTATAATTTCATCTACTGGGTTTTTATCTGCTACAGTAAATCCTACTGCACCTCCGTATTATAGCTGGTGCAATATGTTTTCCTGCAAATACATAAGTATTTTTAACAGCTTTTGCAGCTTTACTATTAAATACTTTTCCTGTAGTCTTTCCTACAGTTTCTAAAAATTTATTTTTAGCTTTAGTTTCTTCTGTACTTGTTTGTTGTGTATTATTATCTGCTGATCCTAAACCTTCTGCGGATTGTGTAGATTGTTGTGTTTGTGATTGATTTTGATTTGTTGTATTATTTGTTTGTTTATTATTCTTATTACTAAACATTTCTTTTGCTTTAATATATATAGGCTTTTGTACATTTTCTGAATTATCTGAATCTTTTTTCTTAGATCCCATTTTTTCAATTCTCTTAAATCCTTGATCATATATTATCATCTTAGCAAATCCTGATCCTTTTGATAAACTTACCTCTTTATCAAATTGGAACATTTCTTTTAGAATTTCTTCTGCTTCTTTAAAGAATTTAAAAAATGCAAGTAATAATATTAATAACCCAAAATTTAATCCTCCTGGTGTCAATGTTACTACACCTCCAGGACCTCCTATCCCACCAGATGCATTTGCAACCTTAAAAACAGTTCCTGCAAATATTGTATATAATAATAAGTGGAATGGTTGTACAAAAACAAGTCCCATAAATTTTGTAAGCCAATTTCTCATACTTTGCGCTTTTTTATCCCCAACAACATCAACTGCGTATGCAACAGAGATTATAGGTGCAATTAATATATAGAAACCTATAGTTATAAGTCTCTTAACATATACACTTAAAAAAGATAATGTTTGGAATACTATTATAAATAATATTACAAGACTTATTGTTTCTCTTATAAAATTAAAACTTAATATTCCTGCTACAAGACCCATAACTTGATTTTCAAGTGCTTTACTTTCATTTACCATACTTTTAGTTATTATTGATACAAATGCTGAATTTAATGATATTACCCCTACAATTATAAATATCATCAAGAACAATATCATTACACTCTTTATCCAATTTAAAAACATCATTTTTATTTCTGCAACATCTTTTGCAAGAGAAGATGTCATTGCTCTTATTGAAAGATATATTAGAATAAAGAATAATATTGCTATAGATATTAAAAATATAACTCTATACCATGATGCAATAGCATTCACAAATCCTGATAATTTTGTTTTTTCTGCTAAACTCCCATTTATAAATATTTCTATATTTGTAATAGGTACCTTATTCATAAATATCTTATCTGGAGTTAGTAACCATCCTGATTTTGCTTCTCCTGCTCCTGCATCTTTACTTGAATCTTGTAATAATATTGTAAGAAGTGCCATTATACTTATAACTAGTATAACTACTGGTAAATAGAAAACAAAAAATATTATACCTAAAACACCATTTAATAAATGTCCTATACCTGTTCCTATATCTCCCAAAAAATCACTTATAGGATTTGATTGATCAATTTTAAAACTTTTTCCTACTTTTCCGTTCTATATCTTCTTGTTCTTTTTCCTTATCTTCTTTATCTTTCTTATCTTTATCATTATCATTTGTAGATTTATTGTTACTATTACTACTACTATTACTATTATTATTATTATTATTGTTAGTAGTATTATTATTATTTTTATTAGATGAAGTATTATTAGAAGAAAAATATGACATTTTTTCTGCATTTATACTTACATTTCTAAATTCTAAAGTTTTTTCACTAATACTTGATATTAATGATGTAAATAAATATATATATATTAAAATTATAATCCATG
>ERZ772986.419-NODE-419-length-27162-cov-5.853543_pt1 | contig 27162 bp, 38 predicted proteins | sample MGYA00511898_ERZ772986 | MGnify/ENA primary metagenome ERZ772986 (study PRJEB29015, sample SAMEA2737934) | human oral metagenome | biome: human oral; feature: human-associated habitat; material: dental | place: China | collected 2148 ... | reverse complement strand
TCTCGGATGCGATCCTCGACTCCGTGACGAAGGCGGGGAACGTCATCCTTGACCGTGCGCTCGAGATGGTGCCCGCAGGCGTTGCAAAGGAGTCGTTCTCGGATACGGGCTCGCCCGCAGTGGTCATCCTCGACTTTGCAGAGACGAATGACATCGATCTCATCGTCATGGGCAGCCGCGGTCTCGGCGTGGTGAAGGGTGTTCTGCTCGGCAGTGTCAGCCAGTACGTCGTGGAGCAGTCGAAGTGCCCCGTGCTCGTCGTCAAGTGAGCGGCACACAGGCATAACTTTTGTGGGAAAGGAGCTGCAGCGGAGGTGTATGCTTTCGCCGCAGCTCTTTGACGTGCAGTGAATAGGGGGAAGTGCATGAGGGATCGGCGTTTTGCGCGAACGGCAATGCTCGTGGGCAGTACCGCATTGGAACGTCTTGCGGGAGCCTCCGTGGCAGTCTTTGGCATCGGCGGTGTCGGTTCATATGCGGTTGAGGCATTGGCACGCGCGGGGGTTGGCAGACTCACGCTCGTCGATCATGATGTGATTGACGTGACAAACATCAACCGACAGATTCACGCGCTGACGGAGACCGTGGGCGCGGCAAAGACGGAGACCATGGCGCGCCGCATTCACTCGATCAATCCCGCCTGTGCGGTGCGTGAGATCCGCGCATTCTATCAGCCTGAGGCGGCGGAGCAGTTCTTTCCCGAACCCTATGACTATGTGCTCGATGCCGTGGACACGGTGACGGCAAAGATCGATCTCGCCGTGCAGTGCCATCGGCGTGGTATTCCGCTCATCGCAAGCATGGGGGCGGCGAACAAGCTCGATCCTGCGCTCTTCGAGGTCATGGATATCTACCGTACGACGGGCGACCCGCTCGCGCGCATCCTGCGAAAGAAGCTGAAGGAGCGCGGCATCCCGCATCTGAGAGTCGTCTGCTCACGCGAACGCCCGCGTACCCCCGAGGCAGGGGAGGCGCAGCCCGTCGCAGGACGTAACAGCGTCCCTGCCAGCATTTCCTTTGTGCCTTCTGCTGCAGGGCTGATTATGGCGGGGGCGGTCATTCGGGATCTATTGAACATCCGCGTGGAGGTATCATCATGAGAGTATCCGTACTGGGCTGTGGGCGTTGGGGGAGTTTTCATGCGTGGTATGCGCATCGCGTCGGGCACGCGGTCACGCTCTGGGGACGCGCGGGCTCGGCACATCTTGCGCAGCTGCGCGGTACGCGGACGAATGAGTTCCTAACGCTGCCCAAGGACATCTGCCTGACCGATGATCTTGTAACGGCAATTCGGACGGCGGAGATTGTCATTATCTCCATCCATGCGCAGGCACTGCGCTCCTTTCTCCGTGACCTGCGTGCGCAGGGGTACGGGGAGGAGCTGGTGAACAAATATGTTATCCTCTGCATGAAGGGGATTGAGATCGGTACAGGTAAGCGTCTCACGACCGTCGTGCATGAGGAACTCGGGGCGGCGGTGAAGCCCGTTGTCTGGGTCGGTCCCGGTCATGTGCAGGACTTTGTACGCGGGATTCCGAACTGTATGGTGCTCGCGGGCGAGGACAGGGATGCTCTGCATACGCTCGTAGATGTGCTCGGCAGTCCGCTCATCCGCTTCTACTACGGTGAGGATTTGCTCGGCACGGAGGTCGGTGCGGCGGCGAAGAACGTCGTCGGACTCGCTGCGGGAATGCTCGACGGGCTCGACTACGGCAGCCTCAAGGGCGCACTCATGGCACGCGGTACGCGCGAACTCGTACGGCTCGTACGTGCGATGGGCGGCGACGGTGAGACGATCTATGGACTCTCGCATCTCGGCGACTACGAGGCGACACTCTTCTCCCCGCACAGCAATAACCGCCGCTACGGAGAGGCCGTCGTGCGCGGCACAGTAGACAATTTTCACAAGATCGCCGAGGGGGTGTATACGGCGGAGGCACTTATGGCACTCTCGAAGGAGTACGGTGTTGATCTGCCTATTTCCGCGACTGTCTACGAGATTGTCACGCAGGGGAAAGACCCGCGCGAGCAGCTCACACAGCTTTTCCTGCGTGCGACCAAGAGTGAAAAGGAGTAGGGCATGGGCGAACGAAAGCACATCGATGTTGTTGCGGGCGCAATCCTGCGAGACGGCAAGGTGTTCGGCGCGTGCCGGGGTTATGGCGCGTATGCTGGCATATGGGAGTTTGCCGGCGGCAAGGTCGAGGCGGGCGAGACGGACGAGGAGGCACTTGTGCGCGAGATTCGCGAGGAACTCGGTGTTGAGGTTGCCGTGGAGCGGCTGCTCGGCATTGTCGATCACGACTATCCCGAGTACCACATGAATATGCGTCTTTACATCTGCCGACACATTGCGGGTGAGCCGCAGCTCTCCGTGCACTCGGCGGGGCGGTGGCTCGGGCGCGCCGACCTTTACAGCGTCCCGTGGTTCGAGGCGGACATGGAGCTGATTCGGAAACTCGAGAGCGAACTCGTCTGACGTTTGACAAATCCGTCTGCACAATGCTATAATACGAAACGAATTGATCCATGCCGAAGTGGCGGAATTGGCAGACGCAGAGAACGCGGAAGCCTTGAAATTACTGGGTTTTCAAAAAACATACTGGTTTACATTTTTGCAAACTGGTTGACAACAGAATATTTCGACGATAATTTTAAGGCAGAAATTCAGTATTTTGCCTTATTTTTTTATGTATACATCTTTAATATAAATCAAAAAGAGCAGGTATTTCGCCTACTCTTTTTTTATGCCATTATCCCAATCTATCATCGTCATAATCTGTTATTGTTTTTCGTCTAGGTGCAGATGCAAACATAGAAAATTCATCATTTGTGTTATCTACAATATTCCACGCTTCTTTTTCTTTTTGCGCTCGTTCACGTCCTTCTCTACTTTCGCGTTCGCTAAATGTCTTGTATTCGGGTGCGCTGATAATAAGTTGAATGCGCTCGGTCAATCCGTCGCGTTCATTACATACATTTTCGTACATTTCAACAAGATTTTCCCATTTAACACGCTTTTCTTCTAGGATTTTATCAAATTCTGCTTTTAGTTCATCGTTTGATTGCGGATGGTTATTTAGTTGTTGCGCTTGCAATTTATTATATTGTTGTTGCAATTCTTCGTGGTCGGATTTCAATTTTTTGAATGCGTCAAGCATTTTCAACGCGTTACCTCGATATTGCATAAAATCTGTCACCATTAAATCAATGACGCTTTTTAATTCTGTTACATCACGTTTCAGTGTGTCACTTTCTTCTTTTGTTTCATGCAACACAATTTTTGAATTTTCGTTGTCATTGTTATATTTTTCATCCGTTGCAGTGTCACATTCTATATGTTGCAGTGTGTCACAATTTATAAATTTGAATCCACCTGCACTCTTTCTTTTTCCATTCACACACATAGAAATAGATTGACGCTTTATTTTTGTTTCTTTACTTGCTTGTGAAATGCTAGTATAAATAATACCTGTTTCAATACATTTTATCATTTTTTATCACCGTTCCTTCAATTTGTTGCACTGCAACATTTGAATATATCCGTATTTATTGCATTATAAAAGATTTGCGTTTCATGCAACACATCTCTTTCTATTTATAGTATATGACAAATAACGAAAATAATTTCTCAAATTTATTTTTCAAATCAAAAAAATTTTACATCCGATTTTCCACATCTGCACATCTAAACTAAATACATCTAATTCCGTAAAATATCACTTGACATTTTTCCAACTTTTCAACAGATACATCTAAACAGCCGCCCAGAATCGCTCAGGACTGCTCAAACGCTATCGGTTGGATGTTTATATAGGCTGAAATACAGACGCGTCAAAAACGATTCTACGGCATTTTAGAAGGTGTTTTGTTATTTCGTTGGGAAATAAGGGATATAGGACATATAAAAAATACATCAAAAACCATTGACAAGATAACCCTTTTAGGTTATAATATAATCATCGAAGGGAGGTGATAAAATGGAAATCGACAAAGAGGATGTAGAATTTGCTGTAAGTCTAGCCGTAGACATCGCAATGCTAGTCATTACGGCAAAAGGGAACAAAAAGAAAGGTGGTGACAAGAAAAAGAAACCCAAAAAGAAAAAGCCTAGCCGCAAGAATCGCCGTGACAAGCAGAAATAGCGGATAGGCTGAAGGAAAGCGAGGGGAGAAATCCCCTTGCACCTTCATTATAAACTAGATGGGAGGATATGGCAAATGACGAAACAAAGAATTTTGGATGTTATATTCATTGTCGTTACAATTAGTTTGCTGATACATCTAAATTGGGAATGGACAAATATAAAATCATTTCTTGTTGGAGGTGTAATTGGAACATGGATAACAATGAAATACTTTTCAAATTTAGCGAAATAATGACAACAGCCGAAGCCGCTGAACGGTGGGGAAAATCAAATATTTCGGTCAAGCACTTATGTACTGGCATTCAAGGCAGACCTCCACGGCTAACCGCTGATGAATGTCGCAAAAGCGGCGGCGTTTGGTTGGTGACAAAGCAAGGCATGACAAGGTTATATGGAGAGGAGAAAACGAAATAAACATATTTTAGAAGTGGATTCAATTCCGCTTCTTTTTATTTTATCAAAAATCACTTGACTCTTTTTATAAAACGAGTTACCATATACACATAAAGCAAACACGGATTAGAAGAAAGGATGATTGAATCATGGCAAAAGAAGAAAAGAAGGAACGTAAACAGCGCGTCGTTCGTTCCATTGATGAACGAATCGCAGATGCAAAAGAGAAGTTAGCAAAATACCAACGCCTAATGAAGAAAGAAGAAGAAATCATTGCGGCGTTGGAATTTAAGCGCGACAATCCCAATGTGGGACGCGGCGCAAGTGTCAAACTGGACGTTGAAACTATGGCATTCTTGCAAAAGGAAGGAGTGGAAGATATTTCAGCACTTATAAAAGAACTGGTGCTGAAGCAAAAGCAGGATGAGGAAGTAAACAACTAAAACAACGAATAAATAAAATGACAAAAGGGCTGTGATGTAAATGCACAGTTCTTTTTTGTTGCAAAATAAAAAGAAGTAATATTCCAATAATTAAATGCAAACAGGCAAACCCGCATAATCATTGGATAATAATATAATTTAACCATATCTAAACGCTCTAACAATTTTTCTAATCTGCTATTGACATTGGTTTAATTTGTGTTACAATATAAGCAAATGAAGAAGTGAATTGCTCAAACGAGCAGGAAGGATGAAACATCATGACAAAGAAAAACGTTGGACACAAAAAAGCAATTTGGGATGTAACCGATGAACGGATGCAGAAGTTACGAACGCAAATCATCGATTACACTACACGCAAACGAAAAAAAGAAGATGAGCAGAAGGAAGTAACGAAAAACCTTCATACTGCAATGGCACTTATCGAAAAGTTGCACGGCGGCAAACATGAAACAGTGTTGCAGATTGACGGAAAAACGATTGTACTTACAATAGACAAGAATCTGGTCGATTGGGATGCAGTAGACAATATTAAAAAAATGTCAATTTATGCGGCTGAGAAGCGCGGTTTGGCGCTTATGCGTAAGGCATTGCGGCTATACCGCCGTACACTCAACCTCCAAAAATCCATTGCACGCAGTAAATATCTAGCCGCAAAGCACAGCCGCGAATACGCAGAACGGCGCACCGGAACGCGCACAGCTCCGCGTAAGGTGGCGCGTCTCGCGATACTAAAGAACACCATGCTTGACACGCGGTCAAAGTATCAGAATTTTGAAAAGAACAAGGCAACTGCAACGGTAGAACGCGCAAATTATAAAGTTGATACAAATAAAATCCATGTGGGATATCTCGGCGACTATCTTACATTCGACAATTATCAGGAATATGCGGACTACGATAGAGCGTGGCACGAAGAACGCGGATTGACAAACTATCGGCAAAAACGTAAGTACACGCGAAAGCCCAAGGCTCTGAAGGCTGATATTCCAAAAGCTGACGAAACGCAACAGATTCAACAGATTGATGTTCAGCCGATGCCAAAGCGTAAACGTGGCAGACCTCTCGGAAGCAAGAACAAGCCTAAAACATCAAACATCGCTGTGACGGCGTGAGAAGGTTATATTATGAAAAAAATCACCTGCCACGCGCTAAACTTTTTCGCCAAGAATCCGCGTGCATTCGCCCATATACATTTTCTCGTGATGTACGGGCTAGATGCCCTAATAGCGCGTACAGAACACGCGGAAGACGATATAAAGCCTATACTGCAAAAACTAAATGAATCCCTGTGTGAATATATGTTGTATGTCGATTGCAAGCAAAGCCGTTATAGTAAATTGCGGTCGATAAAGTCCATGCGTCAAGGGACGTGGGGGAAATATGTCACCGCGCATATTATCGCCGCATTGCGCGACTATGTGCTATATGACACGCCGCTGAAGCAGTCATTATCTATTCAAACTGACGTAATACGCAATTTCATCGCAAGCGGCTATGATTTAACGCAGGTGGATGAGCTGAAATCGTTCAATATGGTTGGTTGGATATCATTGTTTAGTAAAATCTGTAACGGTAAAACAATGCAGATGTACTCCACGGAATTACATAAACTGTGTTTAGCATTCCCAAATGACAATGCAAAACAGATGTACTATAATTTCAACGGCGTGTAACTTAATATTATTTATAAAGTGCGTACATAACAATACCTTAACTAAATATAGAATAGATAGAGAAAATGTTGAGGTTGAGAAATAATTAGCGAATTTCAATGTATTACATCTCTGAGAAGAAAGAACTGAAAAATAATATAATAAAGTAGATGGATGAATGTATTCTGTTTACAAGAGGTGTAATACATGATTACGAATCAAACAAAGCGTTTTTTCAAATTGCTGAACAAAAACATATATACAACCGCATATTACCATGTGTGGAGAGGAAAATTTGGACAAGCAACAAATCCAATATCCCACATTTACAATAAAAAGAAGTTGCAAATCAACGCATGGTTTACAGTCAACGAAGCTGATATAAAAGAAATCAGTGGGTATAGAACATATAAAAAATCTGGTAAAACTATTTGTTGGTATAAAGAACAGGAGCAACGCAAAGAATCAGATATCAAAAAATTCAACGCGTTTTATTTCGATGTAGATTTTAAGATAGATGGCAAACATCTATCAGAAGATGAATTAAAATATAAAAAGATTCAATTTTTGAAATCAATGAAATATCTTCCACTCATGCCAAATGCTTTAATATCTACCAAAAATGGATATCATTTATATTATGCTATTTGTAACCGTGATATAACATTAAACGAATGGAAATCAACAGAAAAACAGATGTGGGAATACATTCATGATAATGTTACCAAAGATATTGATATAACCGTAAAAGATGCTTCTCGGGATCTTAGAGTACCAAATACATTACATATCAAATCAGATTCAGAGCCTTATAGAATTAAAATAATATATGTCAAGAATCTAAGATATAAAGTATCAACACTAAATAAATATTTCGCACAAAAAAAAGTGCGTACATAACAATACCTTAACTAAATATAGAATAGATAGAGAAAATGCTGAATCGGTAAAAAAGTAAGTAATATCAACAGATTTTACAGATGCAGTAAAAAAGGAAGATATATCTTATTTTGATTATCTACCGAAATATAACATAGAATTACCGTATAGATATGCTTTACAGATGTTGAAACAATTAGATATCAGAGATTTCTTAAATATCACAGTAAAAATCAATAAAAATTTCAAATCACCATTTCGAAAAGACAATCATCCTTCATGTGTAATTTATAAAGATAAAGAGAACAACTATTTTTTATACGATAACAGCACAACAAAAAGATATGATATCATAGACATGATAACCTCTATCACAAATAAAACATTTGGTGAAGCAGTAAAATTACTGACTTGTATTTACGGAATAAAAATAAAAAACAAGATAGAGATTGACATTGATGCGATAATTGAAGGAAATGTAAAAATACTGAAAGAGATTGCAGATAAGTCAAATAAGAAGTATGTCAAGAATCTGTTACCTACTTATGAAGTAATAATGAGATTGTGGAAAGAAAGACGTGAAAATATCAAATTTGAAAATCCGTTTGATGTAGATTTACAGCTAGGAAGCAAGTATGTCGGCGAATATATCAATGCTAAAGCTGATGCTGTTAGAAAACAACTGCTGATAATGAAATTTTGTGGGATAATAAGACAAACAGTTTCACATTCAACAAAAACAGGTGTATCAAAAACAAACACATACTATATTAACGATTTATCAAATCGGAAAGATTCTATTTGTAAAAGGATTGATATATTGAACGATGCTTTTGATAATGTGATACGGGATATATCCAAAGAAAAAATTGAAAACATTTTAGAAGAAGTTTTTGCTACAAAGTAATTATAAGTAATATAATAAAAATAAAAGGTGAATGATGATGAAAACAAATAAATTTCAAAAATCAAAAAATCGTTGTGGAGAAGTTATTGACGTTTACAGAACGGATGGAGGATATAAAGCAATCGTATCTGTTTTATTACACCCGCATTTTTGGAGTAAAGAAAGGAAGAAAACATTTTTTCTTTCAGATGAAACGATGTTTGAAAGCATGATAATGAAACGGGATATGATAGTTTTTACAGTAGAAGAAATTGGTTATATGAAATTTCGAATGTTTAATGTTAAAAGATTTGAATACAACGACGATAGAGGAGATTACACTTTGGAAGGAACAAAGAAAACGATAGAAGAATATTGCACATTTAATCAAAAATTATGGAATAAAAAGTTACAAAAGAAGAAATACAATCGCTTTACGTAATTTTGCATATAATACAAGCGTAAGACCTCGTAAAACGCGAGGGGCTTATGAAAGGATGCCCCATTTTGATGCCCCGATGCCGAAGAATGATAGATATGAAAGGAACAGTAAATTTAATATGAGCTGGGAAGGATTTACAGACGATACAGAAGGATGGGAACAGTTCCCAACAAGTCAAGAATTATATGACATGGAACAAACAAAGAAAAACAAGGAGATGCCAGATATGGAAAACAAAGAAACAAGTACGATTCAAGCGGTAACAGAAGCCTTCAGCCTTGCAGATGCTATTTACAAATACTATGATGGCGAAAAACATAAAGATGATTGTTTATGCGCCGCGTTGAATCTTGTAGAAAACAATGATATCGAACGTTTCACAGATGAATTATTTAATTAAAAGGAAATTAGCAAATGACAAATCAAATGATAATTTTTAACAACGCGGAATTCGGCGAAATTCGCACGGTAGAAATAAATAATGAACCGTGGTTTGTTGGGAAAGATGTAGCCTCGGCGTTGGGATATACAGATACAGTCAATGCATTAAAAGCGCACGTTGACGAAGAAGATAAGCTGAGGTGGCAAATCACCACCTCAGGTCAAAACCGCGAAATGACAATTATAAACGAATCTGGATTGTATTCATTAATTATGTCCTCACATCTTGAAAAAGCGAAGCAGTTCAAACGGTGGGTAACATCGGAAATTCTTCCGTCCATCCGCAAGACAGGGAGCTACACAATTCCGCAACCGCAACCAAGCGCAATAGATTTGTCTGCAATGGAACTTGAAGCAACAGGTAAATATGCGGACGTTATCGCAAAAAGATTCAATCTGACGCAAGAACACGCTATGTTATACGCTATGAATTTTGGCAAAGCAGAAGGCAAATACAAGGCTATCACGGATAATGAAATTGAAACATTCAAGAAGTTACTACCGCCAATTCAAGAAATAAACACGGCAAAATTTAACGCAACAAAGTTAGGTAAAGAACTGCAAAACAGACTTCACAGCAAAAATTCTATATCTGCACAAAAAATAAACGATGCCTTATGTGCATTGGGATATCAAACAAAGATTCAAGGAATTTGGGAACTGACTGACAGCGGTAAAGAATACGCTAATAGTTTCGCTTTTGATAATCACGGTCACACAGGTTTTCAAATTTTATGGAAATCAGATGTATTAGATGTTCTTGAAGATAATCGGGAATTATTCAGATTTTAATAAAACTACTACACACAAGCACATCCGCAAAAGGAGAGATTTTCTCTCCTTTTTGTTTTGCCCAATATCAGCGGCATATAGACGGATATTCCCACAAATATTTTACCTTCCAAACAGTATTTCTTTCATAGATAAGCAGACAGACACACCAAATAAAAATCACGGCTAAATCATCAATCTGTGTATCTCCTACGCACGCAAGAAGAAATAAACCTGTTATCAAACGTTATTTATTTTATAGATGCAACAACAACGTAACAATATAGAAGGTGAATATAAAAATGGATAAAATCATAATTTCAGAAGAAGATGTAGAAAAAGTAGAAAAATATCAATGGCACAAAGATAAAACTACGGGATATTGGTACACCTACGCAGACGGCGTGAAATTATACCTGCATAGATATATAACGAATAACCAAACAAGCAACCCGACTGACCACATAGACAAAAATAAGGACAACAACACACGCGAAAACTTAAGAATCTGTACTTATCAAGAAAATGCAAGAAACAAAAGTTTTAAATCTAACAATCAAACAGGATATACGAACATATTCAAGCACGGTAAAAAGTTTATTATACAAGCGCGGATAAACAACAAAACAAAAACATTAGCTAGTTTTGACACACTAGAAAATGCGCTGAAGGCGAAAGTGCAGATGTGGAAAGAAATGTTTCAAATAGACTATACGCAAGATTATTACAGTGCAACTATGGATATTTTCGGAATAGACAAAGATATTCAAGAAATAGTATTAGAGACATTAGAAGGTGAAACAGTATGATAACAGCAACGGCAATTTTAACAGGATTGTTTTTTGGTGGGATATTTTACATAATTTTCGGATTCTGGAAAGAAAAAGAATTTATCAAATCACAAATAAAACATATCCAACAATAAAGACGACAACAACAAGAAATAAAGCGTAGACAAAAAGAATTAGAAAAGATATTTAATGAAAAATGGAAAGCATTGGAGGCGCAGGACGTATGGACAAAAAAGTAAACTACGATATGGATTACACAGCGGAACAGGTACACAGGATGATTTTACACAAAAACAGTATTATAGATTTAAAACAACAGGGAAATTTCAAGGCGGCAGAATCATTGTTAGACTTGCAGATGCTAGAAGAACGGTATTTAACACACAATCAACGAACAGTAATTTATTATGTATACGAGCGCGGACATACAATAAAACAAACAGCGGAATTATTAAACACAACAAAAAGCAAGGTAGTCGAGATTCTCGACAGCCTACTGCCAACACTACAAAAATATTTACGAAGTGATATATTATGAGATTAACTACAAGAAACCCGTATCAACACACGAAAAATTATGTAAATTATACACAACAACAAATAGATGAAATGATAAAAGAAGCTGAACAAGGTAAACGATATTTATATGATTTTCTGATTGATAAACTTTATCTGTTGACGCAAGGTAAACGAAACACAAAGAAATCACACGAGTATAGTTTTCTATCAGCACGGGTATTGAAAGAACGAGAAATAAAAGAAATTAGTTTAGAAAAGTTTAGAGATAAATAGCATATAAGGTAATAAATGTAGACAGATAATTTTAGAAGGTGTAATTATGGCAAAGAAATTTAGCAAGAAATTATACAATAGCGTAAAATGGCGAGATATACGAAAATATGTATTAAATCGTGATTTTTATATGTGTCAAGTTTGTAATGAACCAAATTGTAATACGGTACATCATATTACAGAACTTACACCAATAAATATAAATGACCCGAATATTACATTGAATGCAGATAACCTTATAACACTTTGTGAGGAATGTCATAGGTGCGTTCACGGTGACTACACACACAGCAAAGAAGAAGCAAGGTATTCATTCGATGTTGACGGCAACATCATTCCTGCAACCGAAGCACAACAACCGAAGCAGTACACGGACGAACAGCAGAGTCACATCAAGAGACTGCAAGCACGGCTCAAAGGCTAACGGGTAACAGCGCAGACAGTCGCGAAGCTGACACTTTCAAGCATACATACGCTCATAGCCCCCCACGAAGCCAATAACGGCAAGGGGTTCGGACACCAGTGCGCCGTATTTTGTATGATATCCCAAATTTTACAGTGACGGTAGCTAATGAATATGATTATCAATTAAATAGAATAAAATATAAGAAGGTGGAAAAATGGAAGAACAACAAAAAATAGAAGCTCGTCGCAAAGCGATGAAGAGATACAAAAAACAGATGAACGGTATTGCAAAGAAAGTCAACGCTGAATCGAAAACTGTTGTTGAAATGTTGATTGACCGCGTGTCATATTTGGCGGCATATTTAGATGAGTTACAGGAAGATACCATTATCGGCGGTGTAGTAGTTCCATATAATAACGGCGGCGGTCAATCTGGGATGCGAGTACATCCAAACGTTAATGTTTATACGGCTTATGCTAAACAATTTACAGCGTCGGTAAAGCAATTACAAGGATTTTTGGACAATATAACCATTGAGGAAAAAGACGAACTTCAACAATTCATGGAAAAATTTAAGTGATTGAACGATTTTATTCGCGTATATGTGCTATAATACAAGAAAGGAGGAGGAGAATAAAATGAAGGTGAGGAGACAACGCGCAACTATTTTTGATGTTGCAAAATATATTTTGCACAAATACGGGGAAATGAGTACATGGAAGTTGCAAAAATTGTGTTATTATTCGCAAGCATGGCAATTGGCATGGGCAGAACAACCTATATTCAATGAAAATTTTGAAGCATGGCGAAATGGCCCTGTTTCTCCAGACCTATTTAAGGTTCACAAAGGTATGTTTATGGTTGATGAATCTACCTTTTCTTTTGCTAACACAAATAATTTGACAGAAGATGAAAAAGAAACTATTGATATTGTTTTGGATAATTATGCCGATATGCAACCATATGAATTAAGAGCACAAACACATTCTGAACCCCCGTGGAAAGATGCGCGTGAAAATCTTGATGATTGGGAAAATTCTAACGTAATAATTACAAAAAAAGCTATGTATGATTATTACGGAGAATTGTAATGAGAAAAGGGAAGGATAAAAAAATACGGGGAGAAAACTCCTCGAATAAAAAAATTATTAATATAGTACCCCCACAAGATGAATTTAATAGCCCTGTTTTTTTATTTAACCGTGTGGATAGAGACGGTGATTATGCTTTCAAAACAGAAAGAACAGATGGAGAAATTTTAGATACAAAAAGAATAGTTGATTTCTTGATTCATTATTCTAAAAGAACGTGGGCTGATATAGACCGTGATACACACGATGATGGGAAATCAAAACATCACTTTCAAAAAGATAAAACAAAACTTTCAAAAGAAGCAAATGAACGCATAAAAAAGATGGAGATAGAGGACGAAGTAGATGACGGTGCTTTATATTCATTTTCATTAACTAACAAGATACGAATATGGGGATTAAGATATAAAAACTTCTTCTATGTATTATGGTATGACCCTAAACATGAGGTTTATCCAATAAAGAAATAAAAGGAGAATTGTAATGAAACCGAATTGGAAGAAGTTATAATTAACCTTGTAAGTAAGAAAATAATTTATAAAGAATTTTTAGATTGGGTAAAAAGTAAACAAATATAATCTATAAAGGAACATTGAAAACAGTGTTCTTTTTTATTGCAGAGGTGTATAAAGTGAATTATATCGAACAATATTATCGAATGATAGATACAGGCGAGATAGTAGCAGGTGAAAAGATAAAGAAAGTATACGCGCATATCGTAGATAATCTACACAATGCTGAATCGGAATGCTATTTTGACTTAACTGCGACAAATAAAGCTATATCATTCATAGAAAATTTTTGTTGTATACCAAAATTTCAAGACGGAAAACAACCATTCATTTTACAATTATGGCAAAAAGCGTTAATATCTTGTCTTTTTGGATTCAAACATAAAGAAACAGGTAGACGGAAATATAAGGAACTATTTCTATATGTATCCAGAAAAAACGCAAAAACAATTTTATCAGCCGCAATCATTCTTTATATTTTGCTTTTTTCCCAAGAAGCCGCGCAAGAAGTTTATTCGGTAGCTACAGACCGCCAACAATCTAAAATCATTTGGGAATATGCGAAACAGATGATTAGTACATCGCCGCTTCTAAAGAAATATTTTCAAATCAAGGTAAATGAGATATGTCAAGTGAACGGTTTTAACAAATTCGTGCCATTAAGCAAAAATAGTGGAAGCATGGACGGTTTATCGCCGTCGGTCATGGCATTAGACGAACTGCACGCGATAAAAGACCGAAATTTATATGATGTTGTCAAAGGTGGTATGTATAGCCGCGCTGAACCGCTAACATTGATAATGTCCACTGGTGGATATATTGAACAAGATTCTATATTTGATTCAAAATACCAAGAGTATATTTCAATTATAAATGGCTATGAGGATGGTAAATATCAAGATGAAACCGTTCTGCCATTGCTCTATGAATTAGATAGTAAAAGTGAAATAGCGAATGAAAACGCATGGATGAAAGCAAATCCGAATCTCGGCGTATCCAAGTCAATAGATATGTTACGCCAAGAAGTACAGCGTGCAAAATTGAACGAAAAGACATTAAGAGATATCCTTGTAAAGCAGTTCAACATCCGCGAAAATGCACGAGACAGCTTTTTCAATTTTGAAGATGTAACTAATGATAGCACATTTAATCTTGCAGATTTTAGCGGTAAATACTTTCTCGGCGGCATAGACTTATCGCAGACAACAGACCTAACAGCCGCGACGGCTTTAATACCTTGCGATGGCAAATTATATATTGAACAAATGTATTGGATGCCCAAAGATACCCTGCAAGAGCACATTGACAAGGACGGCGTGCCTTATGATATGTGGATAAGCAGGGGACTAATGCGATTGTGTGAAGGTAGAATTATTAATCCGTCGGATGTGTGTAATTGGTTTATTGAGCTTCAGAATGACTATGGACTATATGCTTATCAAATCGGATACGATAGATATAACGCTAGTTATTTAGTGAAAGAACTAGAAGAAAATTTCGGGAAGAATTTATGTAAACCTATCAATCAATCGTTTATAGGACTAAGCAGTTATATGTTTGAATCAAAAGCGTATTTCAAAAATAAAGATATTATATATAACGATAATCCGATTTTCAAGTGGTGTCTCCTCAATACTTTATGTGTAACTGACACATCGGGCAATATCAAACCATATAAAAATCGGAATTTAACAAAACGCATAGATGGATATAGTTCATTTTTAGATGCTTTCGTACTTTACTTAGACAACAAAAACGATTTATGAAATATAATGTAATAAATATAGATACAAATAAACAAATAATAAAACGGAGGTGTATGACATTTGGAATTACGAAATATGTTCAATGCGATATTTGGCAGACAAGAGAAGCAAGAACCGCAAACAGTAAGACTCGAATTGTTAAATGACTATCAGCAAGTATTTTTCACGCGCTCGGATTATAGTAATGATATTCTTTTGAAAACCTGTTTTGCGACACTGGCGAAGCATATCGCAAAACTTGAACCTACAATAACGAAACTTGAAAACGGAAAACGAACGCCAAATAAAGAATTTACAGTATTGCAAAATTGTTTGACATTGACACCAAATATATATGTTACGGCGTATGATTTCTATTATCGACTTGCATATAATCTGATACAAAATCAAAATGCTTTCATAAAGATAAACCGCGACAAATTTAATAATGTAATCAGTCTATGGAATTTAGATTATTTGAGTGTAGAACCGCGTGAATTAGACAACGAAATTTATTTGAAATTCACATTCAAGAGCGGCAAGAAGGAAACAATTCCCTACAGTGATATAATTCACATTCGCCATTCATTCGGCGATGGAGATTTTATATCGCATACAGATTCAAACATCACGGACAATCTTGCCACGCTTGACATTCTGCAAACATCTTTTAAGAACAAGGCGGTTAACAGCGGAAAAATAAAAGGCATAGCACGTATTGCGGGTAATTCAGCCGCTGATGCGTGGAAACAAAAAGCAAGGGAACTAAATCAAAATTTGCAAGATAGTTCACAAGGCGGTATAGTTACCACAGACGGCACAGTGGAATTCCAAGCGATAGACGCGCAACCAGAAGCGGCTGACACCGCACAATTAGACTACATTCGCGACAATATCTATAACTATTTCGGGATAAGTAAAAACATCGTCAACGGCAAGTATTCTGAATCAGAATGGCAGTCATTCTACGAAAACACCATTGAGCCTATCAGCATTTCATTATCGCAGGAGTTCACACGGAAAATCTTCACGCAACAGCAACTTAATGAAGGTTATGCAATCCATTTTAGCGGTAACAGGCTGATGTATTCGGAGATGAAAACAAAAATAAATCTGATTCGTGAACTGCGACCGCTAGGGCTACTAACCACTAATCAATGTTTGGAATTACTAAATCTACCACCGATTGAGAACGGCGATGACCGCGTGCAGACGCTGAATGTAGCAAATACGGCTATTGTAAATGATTATCAATTAGGTAAGTTGAAATCACTAAACGATGTCGGCAGACCTGCGAAGGATGAAGATAGTACAGACAGCGAAGAAGAAAAAAATATCGTTTTTTAATGTGATTTTTAATATTTGTGTTATAATATAGAAAAGGAGGAGTGGATTATCATGGCAAATGTTTTTGATACAGCAAAATATATATTGGAAAAAAAAGGCGAAATGTCAACCATGAAATTACAAAAACTTTGCTACTATTCCCAAGCGTGGTCTTTAGTGTGGGATGACCCACTTTTTGATGAGGATTTTCAAGCATGGGAAAACGGTCCAGTCTGTCCAGAATTATTCCAAAAGACGAAAGGAAGGTATTCAGTAGTTGCAGACGATGAAACGGGAGGTGAAAACAATTTAACAGATTCACAAAAAGAAACTATTGATGTCGTCTTAAATCATTATGGAGGACATAATGCACAATGGCTAAGTCAACTAACACATATGGAAGAACCGTGGAAAGCGGCAAGAGCAGACTTGCCTACAAATGCTTCCAGTAATAATGTTATTACGAAAGAAAGTATGGCAATGTATTATGGGGGACTTCAATAAAAAAACAAAAAGGATAAAACAAAAAGAAAAACCAAAAGGAAATAATATTGTTTTAAGTGGTAATCCGGAACAGTATTATAATGAATTCCCATCATGGTGTTTTTCTAAAATTGATGAAGAACAATGGGCTTTTACGCAGGATAATATTAAAGAAGTTATATGGACTGAAATTTTCCCGTTTCTAAAAGAACTGGAAAAAAAGAAATGGCATACAATTTTAGTTGAAGAAAAAAAGAAAAATCATTCTATTAAAGTAAATGACCTTAATAAAATAGCACAAGACCGTTTAGCAGAAAAACACATAGAGGCAGAATCTATTATTTCACTTAGAATTACAGCAACGCATAGGTTATATGGTTATATAGTTGGAAAAGTTTTTAATATACTGTGGTATGATAATAATCACGGAGATAATGAAAATTGTGTTTGTCGTTCACATAAAAGACATACTTAAAATCAAAAAATCAGAGAGCTTATTTTGCTCTCTGATTTTTATTTGAGGAGGTGATGAAATGAATCAAACAGAATTTCGTTCAGTCGGTTATGCAGAAGCGGCAAATGTAGAACAATCACGGCAGACAATAGAAGGATATGCAACGATATTTGATGCGGCAACCTGCCTATATTCTTCAAATGGTGTGGACTACTGGGAAGTTGTTGACGTTGGCGCATTCGATAGCGCGGATATGTCAAATGTTGTTTTGCGCTATAATCATTCAGATAATTTTTCAATTTTGGCAAGAACAAGCAATGAAACTTTACGCTTATCAGTAGACGAGCGCGGATTGCACATAGAAGCAGACATAGCTAATACATCGCAGGGTAAAGATATCTATGAACTGATTCGTAGAAAAGATATATCCAAAATGTCTTACGGTTACATTGTGGACAAAGATTATATTGAAAAGGTATCAGAAACTAAATACGTGCGACATATCGCAAAAATAAAAAAGGTAGTAGATGTTTCTGTAGTAGATTTACCTGCTTATAATGCAACGGATGTTGACGTTGTGAAGCGTTCATTTGAAGGATTCCAAGAAGAATTTTTGAAAATTCAACGTGAAAAAATTATGCTGAAAGCGAAAATGTGAAATGTAAACAAATAATATCATATGTAAAATGTATATAGTATATATATGTTTACGGAGGCTGATATAAAATGATAGCTGAAAATACAATTATTTTGGGGTTAGACATATCAACTAAAAATACAGGTTGGAGCATTGTTAAGCATACGAAAAATAAACCTATTTTGTTAAAATACGGTGATATACCACGCAATAAAATGACAATACAAGAAGTATTAGTTAATTTTGAAACACAATTGCAAAACGTTATCGACGAATATAAACCAGATGCTATGTCAGTTGAAGCTCCATTCGTAGGGTTGAACAAAGCAACAATCGAAAAACTTTGTTTTGTTCACGGCGTAATGTTATTGACAGCACAAAAAAACAAAATCCCTGTTACTTATTATCCCGTAATGACGCTAAAATCAAAAGTATTAGGCGGTATGTCGGTAAAGAAATCCGATGGCATAAAAAAGAACAGTAAAGAAATGAAAAAAGAAGTACAAAATAAAATCATAGATATATTCCGCAAAGATAGTTTTACTGAACCGTACAATGACGATGTTACAGATAGCATTTCAGCGGTATACACTTATATTCTTATGGATGGAAAACCTGTTGAAAAAAAGAAGAAGCGCAATCATTGACAACCACTAAACCGCATATTTCGCGCATTTTCACGGGAAGAGAGATTTTATCTCTCTTTTTTGTTTGCCTTGTGAAATATAGGCGTTGGCGAAAAACAGAAATATAATGTAATAAATATAGGAACAACAACTTTATATGAGGTGACACAACACATGAATCTAAAAGAAATCGAAATTCGCAAGGCAGAAATTCTTGGCGAATCTGCAAATGCTGACCTTGCAACATTGAAACTTCTAAACGAAGAAATGGACGATTTGAATGCATATGCAGAAGAATTACGAAAAAAGGAAACGCAAGAAATTGAAAAACGAAAAGAAATTGCTGATAAAATCAATAATAATGAAATTGAAACAAATATTATTCAAGAAGAAGTTGAAAAAAGAAATTTAGTAGAAAACAAAGGTGATGTAAAAATGGAAAATACACAATTCGATTCAGTAGAATATCGTAATGCGTTCATGCAGTTCGCAATGAGCGGACAAATGGCAGAAGAATTTCGTGCGGTCGCAATGACAAGCGGCAACAGCGCGGTAATCCCTGTAACAGTTTTAAATCAAATTGTCGAAAAGCTAGAAAACTACGGCAACATCTTACCACTCATTACAAAAATGAATTATCCTGCTGGCGTTGCTATTCCCACATCTGAACTAGCAAGCCCTGCTATTTGGACAACCGAAACGGATATGACAAACACAGGCATTGCAGTTGAGGGCAAGGTAACAGGTTCAGTTACTTTTGCGGCTTATCCACTCGTTAAGGCTATCGGTCTATCTTTCCTTGCACGCGTACAAACACTTTCAGCATTCGAAGCGGCGATTGCAAACAATGTTAGCGCGGCAATGGCAAAGGCTATGGAATCTGCAATCATTAACGGCACTGGTAGCGGACAACCTAAAGGCATTCTCAAGGAAACAGCGGCAAAGACAGTGGAATTAAGTAAAACACTTGCATACGAGGATATTGTAAAAATCAAAAAAGCAATCCCAAGCGCATATCGCACAGGTGCAGTTCTCGTAATGAATGAAGCAACATTCTATTCTTTCCTTGCCATTGTTGATAAAAACGGTCAACCAGTAGCACGAATGAACCAAGGTCTTAACGGCGAACCTAATTTTGAAATTTTTGGTACACGTGTAATTGTCACAGACTTTATGAAGGATTACGATAGTGCGGCAAAGGGCGAGACAGTTGCTTTCATTGTTCAGCTAGATAAGTACGTCATGAACACGGCATATGATATTGATTTAGTTACCTATATCGACAATGCTACAAGAAACAAAGTTTATCAGTCTGTTGCGGCTGTTGATGGTAAGCTCGTTGACAAAAACGGACTTGTATTTATCAACAAGTCAAACGCATAATAAGTAAATAGTATATAAAAATGTGAATGGGAATGTGTATATAGATTGCATATTCTCATTTATTTTTTTAGAAAATAAAGGTGGTTGAAAATGAATGAATTGAAAAATATAAAAAACTACCTGCGCGTTGACGATGATATCACGTCTGACGATGAAATTTTACAAGAATTGATAACTGCAAGCAAAAGTTATATATCTCGTTCAACTGGGAAGAAATTTGTAGATAATGATAGTGTAATGCAGATGCTTGTTAAATTGCTTGTTAGTCACTGGTATACCAATCGCAACGCTATGAATGGTAAACAAAATTCTGCTGAAATTCCGCATACAATAACAACGATGTTAAATCATATAGAAATTTCACCTAGTTATGAAGGTGAATTAAAATGATATATGATGCAGGAATGCTAAATAAAAAAGTAAACATTATCGGACGTGTGACTAAAGAAGTAAATGGATTCGATAAAACCGTTATAGAAATTAAATATAAAAATATATCTGCAAGTATTAAACCTAGTCGCGGACGCGAATACTATGAAGCGAAGCAAGTTAGTAATGCGGAAAATGTTGTAATTACAATCCGTTACCGTGATAATGTTTATAGTTCTGACATTGTAGAATATAAAAAACATACATATGAGATTCAATCGGTGGTAAATCCCGAAATGATGAATGAATCACTAGAATTATATTGCGTTGAAAAAATCCGTGGAAAGCAACAAGAAGAAAATCCCAAGCCTAAACCAAAGAATAGCGGAGGTTGGGAAGGATGAGCGCGGATTTTTATTTTGAAAACCTTGACGAATTCAAAGATAAGCTAAACGCCGTTGTCAACGAATACACAGAAACAGCGGAGAAACATTTGAAACGCGCAGGGAATAAATTAAAGAAGTTAGCAAAAGAAAATTCACCTGTTGGCGAGACAGGCAAGCTATCTAAATCATGGAATGGTAAAATCACTGGCATTTCTACGGAAGAAATTCAATATGAGTTGAAAAATAAAAGTAAAGTATATCATTTAGTCGAACGCGGACACGTCCAAAAAGATAAAAAAGGTAATGCTATTGGATTCGTGCAAGGTAAGCATTTTTTTGAAAAAACCATGCAAGAATTTGAAAACTCGGATGTCATGAAAAATGAACTACGAAAGTTTTTCGATGATATAAAAAAGAAATTAGATTGAGGAGGTGAATCACAATATGTTAAACAGTGTGGACATTCTAAAACAAGTACGAAATAAATTAAAATCTGTTTATGATTACATCGTATATCTTGACGATTCTAAAGAAAATTGTGATTCGCCTTGTTTCTTCTTGCAGTTAAACATAAATCGTAAGCAAGTAGGAAAACATAAGTTTTTCAACAATGGAAATTTATATATAACATATTTCGCCACAAAAGGAACAACTGACGCGGTAGAATTTTATGAGATAAAAGACAGCATATCACAGCTATTTCATGCAGGTTTTTCAGTCAAAGATAGGTATATAAAAATTAACAATATCAACGCCGTAACAGATGGCGAGGATGCAGATGTTATATATTTTACGTTGACTTTCGAATTTTTTGACACGCTCGGCGAAGATAAAATTACAGATGTAAAAATTGAAAACATTTATCAAAACAACAAAAATTAAATAAATCGTTATAATAACGGAGGTAAAGAACTATGGGACTAAAAATGCCTAATGTGTTTATTTCATTCAAGGAAAAGGGAATCTCGGCAATTCAACGAAGTCAACGCGGAATTATTGCGATGGTATTCCCAGTAAATAATCCAACAGATAATGTAACACAAATTTACAATGTGGATGATATTCCAGAAAGTTGGACGAAATATAAAAAGGAACAAGTCGAATTAGCGTTGAAAGGTTATCAGACTTCACCGCGCAAGGTAATTGTACTAGAATGCCAAGGCGAAGTAACAAGCACCGTACCCAAAGAAGGAGGTCAAAGCGGCGAGACGGAAGAAAAAACTATTGACGCGGATTTTACAAAAGTTCTCAAAAAGCTAGAGAAAACTTATTTCAACTGGTTGGTAGTTCCGGGAATCAGCGAAAAATACACAGAAAAGATTGCAACATGGATAAAGGGAATGAGAACCACAAAGGACACGAAAGTTTGTGCCGTATTACCAAATTGCAATGCTGATAATGAAGGTGTAGTTAATTTCACAAACACGCTTATTCGTACGAAAGCAAAGACGTTTGAAACGGCTGATTATTGTTCACGCATAGCGGGAATCATCTGCGGCACACCTGCAATCATCTCTTGCACATACGCGCCACTTCCAGAACTAACCGAAGTTGAACAGTACACCGATGAGGAAATGGATGCGAAAATCGGCAAAGGTGAACTATTTGTATTTTTTGACGGGGAAAAGCATAAAATTGCCCGTGGTATCAACAGTTTTGTAACCACGATGCAAGGCAAAGGTGACCAGTTCAAGAAAATTAAGCTAGTGGATTTAATGGACATGATTCATTTTGATATCAAGAAAACATCGCATGATAGTTATATCGGCAAATATGCAAACTCATATGACAATAGATGTTTGCTTATTACTGCAATTAACGGTTATTTGCACACACTAGAAACAGAAGGATTGCTAGAAAAGGGGCAAAACAACTGTTATGTGGATGAGATAGCAGTCAAGAATTGGCGTGAATCAAATGGCAAGAACACGCGTGAAGAACTAGAAAATATGTCAAGTCAACAAATCAAAGAATTGAATATCCATGACAACGCATTTTTGGCGGCTGACCTATCCCCGCTCGATGCACTTGAACAAATTACAATTAATTGCACGGTTGAATAACAAAATAGCAGACATAGGGAAGAAATAAAAATCTTCCCTTATTCTATTTATATAAATAGTAGGTGAGTGTAAATGAAAGAAATGGAATCTAAACAAGTTGTATACGGTACGTTCGGTTCAATGTGGATTGACGGCTACGAAATTGCAGAAATCCAAGAATTGAAGGCAACACTTTCAGCGGACAAAGTAGAAGTAAAAATCGCGCGTAAAATGTCAAAAGGCTATAAAGTTACGGGATATACTGGTAAAGGTTCATTCAAGGTTCATAAAGTTAGTTCATATTTTATCAAAAAATTAGCACCTTCTATCAAAGAAGGCAAGCAAGTGCATGTTACCATTATTTCCAAAGTCGATGACCCTGACGCGCTCGGCGTGGAACGCATTGCGCTATATAATTGTCTAATTGACAATGTAGACCTTGTAAACTGGGCAGTCGGTAAAGTCGGAGAAGAAAGTTACAATTTTACTTTCGAAGATTTTGACATGCTAGATGAAATCAGTGGATAATAACAAATAAAAATAATATAAACAATAATAAACAAGAGGTGTATATAAATGAACGCATTGGAAAGATTATTGAAAGCGGATGCCGCGAAGGTAACTGAAAAGCCAAAAAAGGAAATCGAGATTCCACGCTTATCAAAAATGTTTGGTGAAAAATTTTCTGTGACCGTACAAGCACTTGACACGGAACTGTTAGCTGAAATCACAGAGAATAACACGGAATATAGTAAGAACGGCAAAGCCAAGAAATCCAATAATTATAAGATTGGACTAGAAATGGTAGTTAATGCAGTAATTGAACCAGATTTTAGAAATGCTGAACTACTTAAACATTATTCAGCGGCAACGCCTAATGACCTAGTTGCAAAGTTATTCCTTGCAGGGGAAATTGGTAAGATTGCAGAAACGGTATCAGAATTATGCGGTGTAGAAACATCGCAAACAGAAATTGATGAAGAAATAAAAAACTAATTGAATCAGACGGTGAAGTAAATCTGCAATATTATCTTTTTCGTTTTCATCATATACACCCTATCGAATTTCTTTCAATGGGCAAAAATGAAAAGAAAGTTTTATACGCGATGATGAGATACGAGATAGAGCAAAGAATCAAAGAAAATACACCGTCTGACGAATACGAATAAAAAACTAAATATACCAAAAGAGCATATAGTAGATTATTTACTATATGTTCTTTTTTTATTATAAATGGTAGGTGATTATATGCAAATAATTGATGCTGTATTGCGTTTGAAAGACAATTTTACCAATGTAATACAGAAAGCAACGAAGAATATAGATGAGCACCGAAGTCAACAGCTAAGAACAGCAAAAAGTATAAAAGACACAGGCAAATCTATATCTGCATTAGGTGAAAAATTTGCGTTGCTATCCGCGCCCATTCTTGCGGCGGCAACAGCAGGTGCAAAATTAAATTCAGATTTTACCGTTGGTTTGGCGAAAGTTTCAACCCTCGTAGACACAACTGTTGTTGATATGAATAAGATGCGTAGTGAATTGATTGCATTATCAAATGAAACTGGCGTATCAGTAACCGAATTAACGGAAGGTACGTATCAAGCGATTTCTGCAAGCGTTGACGCAAGTAAAGCAGTTGATTTCATGCGCGTTTCGGCAATGGGCGCAAAAGCAGGTTTTACCGACATGAGCACGGTAACTGATGCACTGACAACTGTTATCAACAACTATAAGACAGGTGCAGAATCCGCTTCGGATATGATGGATAAATTAATCATCACGCAAAATTTAGGTAAAACTACCGTTGATGAGATAGGTAAATCTATAGGGCAGGTTATTCCTACAGCTTCATCCGCAGGTATGTCTATTGATGAATTATTATCATCTGTTGCGGCTCTGACCGCAAACGGCTTCCAAACATCGGCGGCAATGGTTTCTGTGAAAGCGGCATTGAAAAATATAATTGACCCTAGTAAAGAAGCGTTTGAAGCCGCTGAAGCGTTAGGATTGCAATTTAACCAAGCGCATTTGGCGCAAGTAGGATGGGCGCAGTTCCTAGATGAAGTCAAAGCGGCAACAGGCGGTAACGTTGAAGTTATGGCGCAATTATTTGGTAGCATGGAAGCACTAAACGCAGTTCTTTCCTTGACAGGTGGTGGAGCGGATAAATTCAAAGAATCGCTAAAAGGAATGGCAAATTCAACGGGCGCAACGAATGACGCAACAAGAAAACTGGACGCGACTCCCGCCGCACAACTTGAAAAAGCTGTGAATCAGTTAAAAAATGCGGCGATGGAACTGGCGCAAGGATTGACTCCGTTGTTAAGCCGCACATCACGCATGACAAAGGCTTTTGCGGAATGGCTAAATAATTTGACACCGTTACAAAAAGAACTACTGTTTTCATTAGGTCAATTCATTGTCATTGGTGGATTCGCATTAACTGTTGTAGGTAAAGGTATAACGCTTTTCGGTGGTTGGTATGGTAGCATTGTAAAAGTTAGTTCTGCAATATCTAAAGCAGGTTCAGTTACAGGCGCATTAATTTCTAAATTTCCGTTCCTCCAAACAGTTATCAAGGGAGTAGTAAGCGGTTTTGGTTCTTTTGGTGGAATTTTAACGCGATTTGGGAGTGGTACAATCTCATTAATCACAGGGATTGCAAAAGCTATCATGGGATTACGAACGCCATTTATGGCATTGCGTTTACTATTTGCGACAAATCCAATCGGTTTAGCACTCCTCGCGCTTACTATAATTATCGGCATTGTAATAACGCACTGGAACGATTTTAAGCAGGTTACATTGGTAGTTTGGAATCATGTCAAAAATACTGTTATGGGCGCGGTAGAAAAAATAAAAGCGAAAGTACAACCGATAATGGAAAAGTTGGGTAAAATAGGGGAGAAGTTTCAACAAATATGGACAACTATAATGAAAGCGTTCGGACAAGAAACAGAAGAATCCGGCTCGGTTGTGTCGGCTGTGTTAAATACATTAGGTGCAGTATTTTCCGCGTGGTTCAATACAGTTGTTTGGATTATAACAGGGTTCATCACAATATTTGCAGATATAATATTAGCGGCTGTCACGGTCGCAGGTGATTTAATTTCATTTATCCAAAATGTCTTTACGGGGAACTGGGAAGGAGCATGGAACAACATAGCTGACATTTTCGGTCATATTTTTGACGGTATTAAAACAATATTTACCGATGTAATAGATTTCTTGTCAAGTGGATTAGATTCCATTCTTGAAAAAGCGGGGCTTGCAAGCGAAGCAAGTGCAAACGCGCAAGGCGGTGAAATACCGCAACACGCCGTAGGTACATCATGGTTTGCAGGCGGTAAAACATGGATTCATGAAAAAGGCGCAGAAATTGTTGATTTGCCAACAGGTACGCGTATAGTACCACATGATGAATCGTTGAAACAACAGTATCAACGCGGATTTGAAAAAGGCAGAGCACAACAACCGCAAACGCCAAATATCAGTATCGCAAAACTGGCAGATTCAATTGTTGTTAAAGAACAAGCTGACATAGATAGATTCGCGGAGCAAGTTGTTTTCAAAATTCAGCAAGCGGCTATAAATAATATGGTCGGTGCTGTATAAATACCGTGGGTGCGGTATAATATTTGTTCGTTGTACGAGATAAAAATTATATGGTATGCCCATTTGTGGGTATGCCCATATTTTTATCATCTGTGAGAAAAACGACTTCACAGAATCGCGCACAACTGTTCAAAATGACATAACTTAATACTTTATATTCGGGATATATAAGACGCGTTAGAACGCAAATATGGAAGTTTTAAGACTATATTTCTATATATAGTAAATTCAACATAGGAAAATCAATATATAGTATATAAAAGTGTATAGAAAAGTGGTTAAATAGCATATTTTTTTGAAATAAATGCGTAAATAAAGCATTTCGCGGAGCTAAATTCTTCTGCCTAAATCCTAATCATTTTACAATTATTTATATAACTTATACATAGTAAATAAATATGTAAAGTGAAACGCTAATATATAAAACATTGAACACTAAATTTG
>ERZ772986.417-NODE-417-length-27252-cov-7.372982_pt1 | contig 27252 bp, 25 predicted proteins | sample MGYA00511898_ERZ772986 | MGnify/ENA primary metagenome ERZ772986 (study PRJEB29015, sample SAMEA2737934) | human oral metagenome | biome: human oral; feature: human-associated habitat; material: dental | place: China | collected 2148 ... | reverse complement strand
TTATATACGACTTTGCATATGGCGAGCCAACTGAGAGAAGGTACCGAATTCTGCCTGAGAAAAGAAAGAAGATCGAACAGGAGGAGCTGGATATATATGAGTCATGTGGATGGACATGTGTGCGAGGAACGCATGCAACAACGGTATTCTATACAGACGATCAGAATGCGCCCGAGCCTTTTACAGATGTAGTTACGGAGAAGAAATATTATGTTAAGCGATTGTTCTCTACACTTATTACATCTATATTTACTGCGATTTACATACTGTGGATTCTAAGACCCAGCACGTATAGCTTTATCTTAAATCCAGTTGACTTTTATTATCAGATAGCTGATCAGCCATCTCCACTTATATGCCTTTATTTAGTGATATGTCCATTATTAGTGTTGTTCTATCTAGGGATTATCTTTAAATACGCAAGGTTAATATGGCAATTTAAAAGAGGAACTTTTAAAAGGACTTACGGCTTTAAGGCTAGACGTTATGTAAATATGATTTTAACTAATGCGATTATTGTGTTGATGGTGTGTCTATTTGTATACGTGATATTCGTGCCAGATAAGAGAGTCATGACAAGCAGCTTTAAAGAAGCTTTGGCATATAAGGATGCTGAGCTTGTAAGGTTTTCCGAATTTGACCCATCCACTTGGGATGAGGTCCATTCGAATATGATAGTAAGAAATGGTAATAACAATATCGATAATCCTGACATAACATACGAGACAAGTTACGACCGTAATGTCATGATGACAAAGATGTCTTCGGAAGACTTATCTGCGCCTTCTAGAACATATAAGCGCGATAAATCTGGGGGAAATCTCATGTATCATGTTCAACTATACAAGGCTAAGTCAGCTAAAATCGCTGCACGCTTTATGTCATCTAATATAGAAAATCAGCTAGAAGGAATGAACTTCGACGTATCGAAGAGACGCATACGAGATATGAAGTTTAAGTACGATGGTCTAGATTACGCGGCATATATCAGAGCTTCTGAAAAGGATGAATTTGCATATGCATTAGGTACACAGATGCTCTTCCTCAGAAAGGGAAATAAGTACGTAGTAGTTGCGTATCAAGGTCCTATCGACCTGAAGTCGAAGGTGGGACTGTTCGCAGCAAAGATGTAGCTGCATTGTATTCAATTGTTATCGCAAAATGTTCTACACGAGGTGTGTCATGGATAAGAAAACGAAGTTAAAGTATGACCCTTTTGGCATAGTTGATATGTTCTATAAGCAGAACTGGCTTGAATATCAGGCAAGAAAAGGTCTGCTGCTCGCTAACGATAATCAATTTACTTGCAGATTCACCGTTGACGAGCCAAGAGATAGGCGGTATCGCATCTTGCCATACAAGCATATCAAGACGACGCAGGAGGAACTGGATTTATATGCTTCTTGTGGTTGGCATCTGATATACGGTTCTGGCTCAGTGATGATATTCTACACGGATGACCCAGATGCCCCAGAGCCATTTACGGATGTGCAGAGTCAGCATAAGTACTATAGAAAGAGCTTGATTACTAATTTTATTTGGATGCTAATTCTTTTTGCAGAATTACTTTTTAGCATCAGCCCAAGTTGGCAAGGATTTACTCTATCACCTTCAGCACTTCTATACAGCAGTGCTGATCAACCGCTTTCAACTTTGGTGATAACTTTTATTGGGTTACCATTGGCGCTTTTGTTCTGGCTTCAATCTATGTTCACATATATCAGCATACTGAATAGAAACAGAAAGAAGGATTTCTATGGGGCTACGGGATTCAGATTGAAATATTATGTCAATGCGACGTTTATTATAACTTTAATCGTCCTAACCCTATGGAGCATCATTGGCATTCTTCGGACAGTGAATATCTCATCATCCGGCGACTTCACCCAGGCTCTTAAGTACAAGGGCAATGAGATTGTGCGCTTCTCGGAATTTGACCCTGATACGTGGAGGACTGTATATAAGAAAATCGAGTACTACCACGATGGCGAAGGCGATATGATAACCTTTGATGTCAATCAGGATAAAACTCTACTGATGCCTAGGATGGTGTCTGAGATGCTTGAGGTAGATAGAGTTACTAATAATGATGAAGATACTGTAAGGGAACTTTATTACAGCGTTAATCTTTACAAGGCAAGGTCTTCTAAAGTCGCATCTGAATTCATGAAATACAATATGAAAGACGAGCTTACTGGGTTTAGTGACAAAGTGTCTATCAAATCAATAGACAAGTACCGTTTCGATTACAAGGACCTCGACTACGCGGCATATATCGTAGATGAGAAGAAGGCAAATGATACTACTGCAAAACGCGACCAGCTACTCTTCCTAAGAAAAGGCAATAAGTACGTATCCGTTTCATATTACGGTCCTATCGACCTGAAGTCGAAGGTAGGTCTATTCGCAGCAAAGATGTAGGTTTGTAGATTATCTAGGACTGTAGGTTCTAAAACCTGTTAATCACTTTATTAGTAAGTTTATAAGCAAATGACCAGCCATGCGGCTGGTCATTTCAGTTCCTGATTAAATTGTTCTTTTATGTCACGTATGGCACGTATATCACGCTATTCTTCTGGAGCCTCGAACAGAACCTTGAACTCTGAACCTTCACTCTGGTATATTCCCTCTAGATCTTCAGGATGATTTGCAATGAGTTCTGAGACATTATCCACCTCGAACGAAACGCATATTCCGCAGGCTGCACTAAGCGCTCTAGGCACCGGCATAAGCGTTGCAGTTTTGTCTATGCTTTTCTGCTGCTTGTGGAACTGCTGTGCTCCAAAATGCGTATGGAAAGTTGCGATAAACATTACTTGAGAGTAATCAGGTAATCGCCTTCTGGCGTTTCACTGTATTCCATAGATAACTTGTTGTTCGCTGCATATCTAGATATGTTCTTAACTGGTGTCATGCTGTCTACGAGAACTTCAACAGGTGTTCCAGCCTTTACAGCATTCTGAGTCATAATCACTGGTTCAGGGCACGAGTACCCTCTTGCATCTACCTTAGTCATTTTATGCCTCCTTAGCTTTTCTTATATTCATCAGACCGATAATTACAGTAACGATAATTCCGAACACAACTGCAATCTTACCGTTTGGAGTAGGTCCCATTGGAGTAGATGCTAGTGCGAAGTTGTGGCAGAAAGCCGCACCTACTATTAGACCGAGAACTGCAACTCCCGAGTCTGCATTTCCAGTTCCTGAAAGTACAACCTGACGGAGTGGGCAGCCACCGAGCAGGCAAGAGCCTAGTCCTACGAGAACCATTCCTAGGAAGTTCCATAGAGAATCATTGAATGCGATTGGCTGCTTGTCAAATCCAGCATGGAAGAATCCAAGTGCTAGGTTTCCAATGAGAGCTGCAACGAATATTGCGATAAATCCAGATAGTAGATAGAAATCCTTGAATAACACTGCATCGCGAAGTCCACCAACCATGCATAGTCTAGTGCGCTGTGCTAGAACACCGACAACAAGCCCTGCGATTAGCGAAATTGCGAGTGGTGCGTGCATAGCTCCAGGACCCTGCTTGCTGAATACAAGAAGTGCTGGGAATGCGCATAGGATAACGAATAGTACTACTGTTATCGCTGGCATCGCAACACCTTCTGTTGGTCCTAGTGGAACTGACTTCTTAAGCGTGAAGCCCTTCTTGAGAAATACGATTCCGCCGATAATTCCGCAGAAGAATCCAATCAGACCGATAATTGCATTCCAGTCCCCACCAGCGATTCTGAGAATCATTCTAAGTGGGCAGCCGAGGAACATTAGAGCTCCTACCATGACGAAGAATGAAAGCACGAATCTTGTCATCGGTGAGGAACCGCCACGAACTTTGAACTCTTTTCCGCCAAGAGACATGATAAATGCACCAAGAATAAGTCCGATTATCTCAGGACGAACGTACTGCACAACTGGAGCATTGTGGAGCTTAAGAGCACCTGCAGTATCTCTCAGGAAGCATGCAATACAAAAGCCCATGTTAGCAGGGTTGCCATACTTGACGAGAAGTACTGCTGCCGCGCCGACCACGAGCCCAGTAATAATCATAAGGGTACTTTTTTCTTTTTTCATTGTATCCTCCTTGTTTAAATAATATCGATTTATCATCATGAGTATATCATATGAAATTATGTATTAAAATTAATAATTTTAATACGTCGTAGGGCATATCAATATTTTCTATAACAAGGTATCCTTGAGATTTTAATTCACATCTCTATCCATAATTCATCCAATCTAGTTGGCATTTACCTGCAAAAGCCTCTTCATCGCAGCCCTATACTTCTCGACTCTCGCATAATCTTCCGCACCAGGATTCTCTATGCGGCTGATGTCGATATTGTGGCTTAGGTCGGCAAGCTTGACGGCGGTTGCAAGATTATTTTGCGAAATCTTATCTATGTACTGCATGTAGTCTTCGTCTACGCCTTTTGTAAGAGTTTTCACCGCTTCAACCACCTTATCGCTAAATCCGCACATGCGCAAATACATTTCGTCATACTCGCTATCCTCGAGCACGTCGTGAAGGTAGGCAACTACCTTTTCCTCTTCAGTTTCACACATATCTGCGACTGCAAATGGGTGTAGGTAGTAAGGCTGTCCCGCCTTGTCCACTTGTCCGTAGTGAGCCTCCTGGCATATCTGCTGCGCTAGCTGAATCTGATCCATTTTTCTAACCCCCTTTGGAATAATAGTTTGGTTTACTGTTATAGCAAGAGGCACTAGCCTTGCTATGCTAGTGCCCCTGTTGTATCAAAATTATATGTTGTATTGTCAATCACATGTGTGCCTGTATACATTACGCCGTCTTGCCCTAGGTAGTACCATACACCATAATGCTTCACCCATCCTTTGAGCATAGCCCCGCTGGAGTTCAGGTAGAACCACTTGCCGTTATCCTGTAGCCAGCCGGTCTTCATCGCACCGCTGGAGGTTAAATAATAGCTATTGCCACCTTCCTGTACCCAGCCAGTCTGCATAATTCCGTCGTTACCTAGATAGTACCAAGCACCGCCAGTGTACTGCCAGCCCCTCAGCATAGCCCCGCTGGAGTTCAGGTAGAACCACTTGCCGTTATCCTGTACCCAGCCGATTTTCATCGCACCGCTAGAGCTTAGATAATAGCTATTGCCACCTTCCTGGATCCAGCCAGTCTGCATAACTCCGTCGTTACCTAGATAGTACCAAGCACCGCCAGTGTACTGCCAGCCCTTCTGCATTGCACCGCTGGAGTTTAGAAGGTACCATTTGCCATTATCCTGTACCCAGCCAGTTTTCATTAATCCACTTGCATCAAGGAAATATCTGTGACCACCGTCTTCTACCCAGCCTGTCTGCATAGCACCATCATTATCCATGAAGCACCAGTCTTTTCCGTACGTTACCCAGCCTGTCTTGAGTGCACCCGACGAATCGGCGAAATACCACTTATCCTTGGCTTTCACCCAGCCAGTGCCCATGATTCCAGATCTCGTTAATACATATTTCTTTTTTGCTGCTTTATCGTAATATACAGTGTCCTGCAGCATTAAATTATAGCCTTCTGAATCGAAGCAGTACCAAGCTCCTTCGATATACTGCCATCCTGTAGCGTACTTGCCGTCATCCTTAATATAAGCGTAAGTCCATCCATCTGGCGCGGTAGCATCTCCCCAGATCTGCCATCCCCTGATAACAGGATGGTAAGTCTTTGCCTTTACTAAAGCTCTGCAAGATTCATCAGCAAAAGTCTGCAGATCTGCGGAAGACTTATCAAAGTCCTCTACGATAGCCCCTACATTTTCAATAGCTTTGTAGGCTGGGGTATTGTGCTTGTCTGCATATAGCTTGTATGACAGCTGACGAAGCGGTCCATTTGACGAGAGTACAAAGTTCTTAGGTTCCAGGAATTCAAGTAACTGCTTACCATTTGCACTTGAGATGCCGTGATGACCAGTTCTTAGAGTGTCTATAGTGCCAGACTTCTTATAAATAACCTCTCCATATTTATAATCGATCATCGCAGATGCATCTCCGAGTATTACCGCATTGTGTAGCCCCTTTGTAATCTGCGTGATTATGGAGTTGTCGTTCTCCGTATAACCCTCTTTGTTGACAATACTGTCTAGGTTGTACAGCGCAATATCTAGGTTGCCAAACTTAAAGCTAATATTGTCGCTATAGTCGCCCTTCTTCGTCATCGTTGCATTTAGCTTAGAAAGTCCACTCGTATCATCGGAGGTGATATCGACCATTGTGACCTTTGCCTCGGTTAGCTTTCGTGTAACTTCCTTAAAGTATTCAGCCGTCTGCCATGTCGGATCTTCATACTTAGGATCCCAATTTAGATATTTCTTATGAATATAAACGGTATCTGAGTCAAAGAATGGATTTCCATCGGAATTCTTCTCGTCAACCAAATCTATAAATCCACCTATGTGGTCTGAATGCGCATGCGTAGCAACTGCGAAATCAATATGCTTAACGCCTAGCTTTCTCATAAATTCCGCTACGGTCTTGCCATTACCGCCCTGAACAGCATATGGTCCATATTCGCTAGGGTTTGACGCATCGATCATACCGAACTTGCCGTTGCTTTGAACGAGCGTGCAATCACTATGTGAACCATCTGTTGACGGAAGTGATAGATAATATACCTTATCGCTCTCAGCATCCCATGTTGGATTCTCGTCATCTGCGTTTACATTAATTGGACAAAATACGGCCAAAAAAAATAGCAACACGAGACTGCTACATATAAACGCCAGTATAGAATTATAGTTCCTTCTTTCCATTTCAACCTCTCACTTAAAAAATATGTATCATGTAATAGAATGATTTTATATTACGGATGCTGTATTTTCAAGTATTTTATCGGTTAATGAAGGCTTCTCGCTTCCAATTTAGTCATCCTATATTCTCATAATTTTCTATTAATTATCAGGAATAAAAAAGTGTTATCTACCCTATTTACATAGACTCGCATAAGTGATAATCTACAACTCATGCAAAATTACTATTAGAATAAAAGGAGGAACATGACTATGAATCACGAAGAATCTTATTTTGATGGCGGACTATTTCAGCTTATTGGCTACAGCATCCTTGGCACCCTTATTACAACTGCAACTCTCGGAATTTGTCTGCCTTGGGCTTACTGCATGATTTACAACTGGGAGATCAAGCACACTGTCATAGAGGGTAGGCGCCTCGAATTTGATGGTACCGCTGTGCAGCTATTTGGAAACTGGATAAAGTGGCTTCTACTTACAATTGTAACTTTTGGAATCTATGGATTCTGGGTGAACATCAAGCTTAGACAGTGGAAGACTATGCATACACATTTTGCGAATTAAATTAGGCTATTATTTTTTATTGCGGAATATAATCATCTTAGGTTAATCGTAAGGAAGGTGGTATTAACATGTGTAGTACATCAGAGAAAATTAGATATGCGTTATTCGATTATGTATTGCCTATAGCGTTTATGTTTCTAGCTATCTTTTGTAGAGATTATTATCTTGTCTCATTTAATTACCTTGTATTCACTTTTTTAACTGCAGGTATCTTGGCATCTAAAGGTGCATTTGCAATATTCATTCCAACGGTTATATGTGCGGTTGTTTGGATCGCAGGATATTATATAGGCTTCGATTATCAGTATTATATGACCGTAATTGGGCTTGCCAGCTTCCCTATTGGGTCGATTTTACTTGATATATATGCCTCATATGCCTCGAAAGCTTGACGAAAAGATATAACCGCTATAGCCATTGGAATTCCAACGACCATAGCGGTTTTTACCAACACGTTTTGTCCTATAACGTCCTATAATATAAATTATTTAAATGCAAAAAGCCTCGAATCCGCCGATCAAAAGGCGTTTTCAAGGCTTTTACTTTTGGAGCTGCTGGCGAGAATCGAACTCGCAACCACTTCATTACGAGTGAAGTGCTCTACCATTGAGCCACAGCAGCATATGAAGTTGCCAATAAAGTATATAATAAAATCATTTACTTATCAATGTTGCATTTTCAAATTTAAATTGCTGCGTGATATAATCAATCACAGAGAGTGCCACTATTATCGTGGCATATGTACATATGTATATGAATATTTAAAGTTGTGCATGAATTGAGAGGTGTCCTATGGCCGTGACAGAACAATCAAAGAGAATAGAAGCTAAGAAAATTTGCCTCATATATACAGGTGGAACAATCGGCATGTCCAGAACGGACAGTGGTTACGCACCAATAGCGGGACACTTTCAGCATGAGCTAGACCGCATCGATGACCTTCATGCTGATGGGATGCCTAAGTATGAGCTTGTTGAGTTCACGCCACTCCTCGATTCTTCCAACATAACTTACGTGCAGTGGAACATGATTGCCGAGTCGATTGCATCCCGTTACGATGACTACGATGGATTTGTCGTGCTACATGGCACAGATACCATGGCTTACAGCACCTCGGCACTTTCCTTCATGCTCGAGAATCTAGGTAAGCCTGTGATTTTCACTGGGTCACAAATTCCACTTTGTGAGCTAAGAAGCGATGGCAAGGACAACCTTATAACTTCCATATTGATTGCCGCTTCTGGCAAGGTAAACGAAGTTGCGCTTTACTTTGGTCACAAACTCTTACGCGGAAACCGTGCTATGAAAGCTTCAGCGGATGGACTTATCGCCTTTTCTTCGCCGAATTATCCACCGCTTGCTGAAGCGGGCATAGACATCACATATAACGAGCCTCGCCTGATGCAAAAGCCTCGCGGAGAGCTTCTCGTGCAGTCGATCAAGCCAGCGAAGGTAGGGGTTATCAAGCTTTTCCCGGGAATCCAGTTTGAGCTATTCGCACCAATCGTAACGCGCGGACTCGATGCTCTAGTGCTTGAAACATTTGGCACAGGCAACATCCCTAATTACGACGAAGCTCTACCGCCCCTCATCGCCCGTGCTATTACAAATGGCACTACAGTGGTAGTCTGCACGCAGTGCTCACAGGGAACGGTCAGACTCGGGGCGTATGAGACGAGTTCAGAGCTTGCAAAGGCAGGAGCGGTATCTGGTTCAAATATGACTACCGAAGCGACAGTAGCTAAACTCTACTACCTCTTCAGCCTAGGTCTAGAACACAACGAGATCAGCAGGCTCATAGAGACCGACCTGCGCGGGGAGCTAGACTAATGAAGGTAGTATATCTATCATCGCTTGCTCACCCTGCCCTATGCACTTATCTTGAAAATGCTGGTCATGTTATCCACAATTTTCCCGAACTCCGCACGGTATCTAGCTTAGTTGCAAATCATCCAGATGTACTGCTGTGCAAGCTAGGTGTAAAGCCTGAATCTCCTATCTATGAAGGTGCTCCTAATGAACTAAGTCCGCTCTATCCAGGCGACTGCAGATACAATGTGGCATGTACTGGAAAGTTTTTTATCCACAAACTAGATATAACTGACGCAGGTCTTCTGGATGCCGCAAAGGCAAGCTCTGGAAATGAATTTCATCTTGTAGATGTCCGTCAGGGATATACAAAGTGTAGCACTGTCATAGTAGACGAAGACTCTATCATCACATACGATAAAGGAATCGCAAAGCCTTGTGAAGCAGCAGGCATGAACGTACTTCTAGTCGAACCAGGCTTCGTGAAGCTGCGCGGCGCCAATACTGGGTTTATCGGAGGTGCAAGCGGCCGTGTAGACGATAAAATAGTATTTAACGGCGACCTCTCGGCACATCCAAACTTTAGAGAAATTACCGCTTTCATAGAGGGGCGAGGCCTCGGCTGCAAGTGGTTCGACTCATACGAGCTCGAAGATATCGGATCAATTATTACTATTACAGATTCTGACTCTGACTAAGGATATATATGAAGAAGCACGCTATTATTCCAATATTTATACCGCATCGAGGCTGTCCCAATGACTGCGTCTTCTGTAATCAGCGGAAAATCACAGCTCGCACGGCTGCCCCGACTGTAGATGAAGTTAAAAATACGATTGACACATGGCTAACGACGCTCGGAGAAGTTCCGACGGTCGAAATTGCTTTTTACGGCGGAAGCTTTACAGGACTTGAGCTCGCTGAACAGAGTTCATACCTCGCTATTGCCAAGGGATACAAGAATAGAGGACTCATCGACAAGATTCACCTTTCGACGCGCCCTGACTATATAGACAGTGAGATTTTGGACAATCTAAAGGTATATTCGGTTGATACGATTGAGCTTGGAGTTCAGTCTTTCGACGATGAGGTACTTCGTAGGTCGAATCGCGGACATACAAGCACGGCTGTATACGAGGCTGTCTCACTGATTAAAGAGTATGGATTTGAATTCGGAATCCAGCTGATGATAGGGCTTCCGGGAGATTCTCTTGAAACGTGTATCTATTCAGCAAAAGAGACTGTTAAGCTAAAGCCTTCACTAACCAGATTATACCCAACCATCGTTATTGATGACACAGAGCTACTAAAAATGTATGAGCGCGGTGAATATCAGCCACTAAGTAGAGAAGAAGCCGTTACGAGGACGGTGGCAATGTATAAGATACTCGATGATGCAGGTATCACGATTATGAGAGTTGGGCTCAAGAGCACTGATATTATCGGTGAAGGCGGATCGATAAACGGAGGAACGTATCACCCTGCTTTCAGGCAGCTCGTTGAGGGGCGAATAGCGAGAGATAAAATCGAGCCACAACTTGATAGGATTGTAGACGAGCTCAGAACATGTACTAAAAAGTCAGATGGGCTCAAGGCTAACCCTTTGCAAGACAGCAATTCAGAAACCGAAGGCTTAAATCAGCAGAAAATAACTCGGGCAAAAGTCGATATTTTCTCTTCTCCTAAGTGGTTTTCAAATGCTGTTGGTAATAGCTGCGAGAATAAGAAATATTTTGAAGAAAAATACCCCGAACTACGTATCAAGTTCAGGGTAGATGACAGCTTGGAAGCTGCACAGTTCAGAATAAACTGCAATATATAGCAATGTCTTGCTCTTTAAGGCATTGCTTTTATAATTCATATTATCTTAATTAGTGTATGCTCAACAATTCGTTGTTAGAAAGTTGACTCTAAACTGAGTCCAACATTCGAACCTTGAAAAAACGATAAAAAATCGCATAAAGGAAAATCTTGTGAGGTGATCCACATTCATTGCAATTATTGAAAGTACGATTGAGCTTCTGGTAGTGTTCTCCAGTCTCGTGGTAATTAGCCCAAGTCCGAAAGATCTTTTCGCCAAACTGAAGGCTCTTTCGACCTCGATCCTGTCAACGGCGTCGATGTATTCAGTCTTTTTGTCGACGGATGGATCTTTCTTAGGTCTGCCAAGTGCCGGTACTGAAAGTCTTATCCCATGAAGCTTGCAGAATGCGAGATTCTTGCGGTTCCTATATATCTTTTCTGCGAGTATCCTCTCCGGATAGTTGCCGTTGCGCTTCCTGCATTTTGCAAGTGCAAGATAGTCTGCCCTAACATTTTGACGATACATTCTTGGTTTCTTCAGGTTGTATGCGTAACTGATCTCATTGATAATGCCTTCGAGATCTTCACGACCTTTGTTCAGAAGATTGAGGTCCTGCGGATACTCAATATTTTGAGGTGTGCATGTCGCGTCAAGGATCAGTGTGCCGGAATTGCCTTTTTTCTGAGTCCTAATCTTCGCTTCCTCCTTCATGAAATCCGCTTGGATCATCGTCAGGGTCGTCGGGAGCGTTATACTCGAGAATCATGTCATTGATGGCACCGAGAATCTCTTCCGTAAGCCTTTTCCTGAACTCTACAAGCAATGATGGCACGAATGGCGGCTTCATCTAGTAACCCGGTAATCCAATGAAGTACTGAAAGTACGGATTCTCAATGAGCTGCTCAACCGATTTGCTTCTAGATGATCAGTGAGTCAAGTGCCATTCGCAATGGTTTTGCGGGAACTCCCCGATTACTCGGGAACAGTTCGGCATAGCGTTCCATGGAATGGTTTCAGCTTTCTTTATCCAGCGATTCTCAGGATTCAGCTGTAACCCCAGAGGCTGATTGAAATTAGAGAATGCGAGTTGTTTGTTGCGATTTTTCTTGAACATGGCTCTATCCATCGATTACAGGTGCACGGTTTTTAACCGTTTTCAGAGAAAATACTTGCACTTATGTTATACCACAGATGAGCCTTAACTTCAGTAATTTCAATGTATTGAGTTGTATTTAACGATGTATTAGAGTGCGTAAGCACTCACTAAACTAGAAAAGGTGCTATTTTATATGACTGTATATCGCAAATCTCATCTAAAATACAATCGTGCGGTATTAACACTGCACAGGATGTGGTTAACCGCTCAATATGTACTATGTGGAAATATTTACTTGAGGAAAATCATCAATACAATCTGTACGACAATTAAAACAAGCGCAATTGGAATTTGCTGCTTTATTACGCCCCACTTATCTTTCATCTCAAGCATAGCAACTGGTACGATATTGAAGTTTGCCGCCATTGGAGTGCATAGTGTTCCGCAATATCCGCAGGTCAGCCCCAGCATGCCTATAACTACCGGATTTGCTCCATACTGCAACACGAAAGGAGCTCCAATTCCCACTGTTATGACCGTGATTGCTGCAAATCCGTTTCCCATAATCATAGTAAAAATCATCATTGCAAGAGCATACACTATAATTCCAACTGTCATATTTCCAGCAGGAATTACATTTCCGACAAGCTTCGCAATAACCCGCCCTACTCCGGCGGCTGTAAATATTGCCCCCAAGCTTGCAAGAAGCATAGGTAGCATACTCAACGGTCCGACCATTGATAGCATCCTGGCGCTATCATCAAGGAACACTTTTGGAGTATTAGACTTTGAATTAAATGCTATCAATAAGATAACTGCTACAAATACGCCTACGCCACATCCAACTAGAGCGCCCAACTTTGTAAACACTGCGAATACAAGTGCGAAGAAGCCAATTGAAAACGCCGGAACAAAAACTTTCATTCCTATTGCGTCAAAATTCTGCCTTGTCTCCTCTTCTGACGGGCCCTTATCCGAGCCCGGTTTTACACGCTTTACAATTGCAGGTATAGCCATCGCAATTATAAGTGCTCCAGTGAATTTAGGCGGAATCCATCTGCCAAGAGCCAGAACAACACCCAAAATCCCCCAGAATACTGCTGTTCCAATAGGCGCTGTATTGTTTTTGTCTTTAAAGTTTTTAACGGAAGTATAAAGGCACAAAAGACCAATCATTATGTAAATAACTTCTAGAATTTTTTCTGCAGGTGTCACTGTCTGTGATGTGAAGAATGACATACTTACACCTCCTTATCATTTATATAATATTTTTTATATAGCTTCCTCTCGTGATATATGTAATATATCGCTCCAACAACAACTGCAATTATGCCGACTGGAATTTCTACAATCGCTAGGTCGAGTAGCTCAACCTTATATCCGAGTTGCTTTAACGTAGATTGAACAAGTAAGCCTCCAGCGCCGCCTACAAAGAGCACCTGACAGAAGAACCAAGAGATGTTTTCCATACCGGAAGCCATACCCTTAACCTTGTCCATATACTCTTCGTTTGGTTCCATCCCTTTTGCTTCAATAGCTCCGTAGCACATTGGCATGATAATAGGTCTCACAAACCCGGCAACTCCACCGAGACTTACGTTAAATACTGCTAGTATTCCTCTTAACACTCCATATACGGCAACAACCTTTCCCGATGTACTGTTACGCGTTTTCTGAATCAGTTTTGTCGCAGCCTCTTTTAAACCACTTCTTTCCAGCGTACCAACAGCTAGATAAATCAAAATAAAGATTGCCATAGCTCGATTAGACACAAAGGATGTTCCTAGGGTTTCTAGAAGCCCTCCTATACCCAATCCTCCAATCAGGGCTGTTACTATAGAAGCGAGGACTACAATTAATATGGAGTCCAGCTTCATAGCAAATCCTACGATTACAATGAGTACGCCGATTAATACTAAATAGTTCATAAACCCCTCCATTTCTGATTGTTCTCTAAAATATCAATCTTTTTTTACACTTCCTGCATTATAAATAACAGGTCTCAGCCGTTTCATCGATAAGACAACTTGTCCGTTTTGCACCTCCAATCTTTTATCAAAAATTGCCTTACTCTTATTTAGAAGATCTATGATCCCCAAATCCTGCAATAAATGAGTGCTTGCGCAGAACTCAAGCATATCACCATGAACTGTCTCATCCGTTACCTCGGAAACATAGGCAGCAGCAGTAATCCACGGAACTTTAATTGATAAATAGTTTGAAGTCCCATTTAACGATGTCGGATTCCAGGCATTAATCATGTTTCCTTCAAGCTTTGTCTGGAACATTTTAGGCATCCATGCTGCTGCATATTTTTGGAATCTATCAATTCGTTCAATGTTTCCTTCCCTTATACGAGGTTCCTTCCCCACCCATTCGGACACAGCATCCGCAATATGATGATTCAATTCAATATTCCATTCAAACCTTGAATCATCTGGGATTACAAAATAGCTGTATAGCAGTGCCCTGGGCAACCAAAATCCTTTAAAGCTTGGTGAAGCATATCCCGAATATTGTTGATCCCATTCATGTGTAGGAACTCCATGGTTATCAACTACAACATCCGGCAATGATTTCCACCAGGCATTAGTGAAAGCATTTGCTTCAGTATGTATGGTCTCATAATTGAAGTATTCATAATAGAACTCCTTGCCGATTGAACTAAATCTTGCCGTATGGAGCTTCCAGAGAGGATTAACCTTCTGCAGCTCATAGTGTATCTGCGCTCCATCAACATTTTCTAGAGGAATAAATATAAGATTTAAATTCTTCCTATATTCCTCATACTCAGGATTGTTTAATAGCTCCTTAATAAGCATTAAAGTGCTATTTGTACTCGACACTTCATTGGCATGATGCCTAGCATTTATCATTTCAGAAGGTTGCTTGGATATCAGCTTAACCCTTGATATATATCCATCACGCTGTGGGGTAATCTGTATACCATAAATCCTTCTTCCTTGATAACTCCTTGCCAGGGGAATAACTTTCAGCCCGCGAACACGCTTTAGCGATTGTATTATTTCTTCGAACATTGCTGGGCTTATAACCTCATCAATATGGAGATTTACATCGCAAATTGATATGTCCTTTGTTTTCTGAACCCTGTTACCAACGTCCGCCGTCGCAATTAGCTGATTTTCGCAGTAAAAATCTATACTCGCGTCATCCTCAAAGATCTCACCTGTCTCAAGTACCCCCACTGATAGCAGCTCTGCATATGAGTTGATAAATTTATCGACCATATCAAACGAAACATAATCGGATTTTCGTATTACTTCCACTGCAACATTAAACCTACCCGCATCTGAATATGATAACGATTTGATAAATATTTCAATATCTCCATTTTTAAACTGCGGCATTATGTTCAAATCCTCACCCATGATTGATGGTGAATCAGACACTTGATCGTATAATGCGTATGAAAATTCCGGCTTTCCCTCTTTTTTTTCAATTTCCGGCAATATGAGCCCAGGTGCATCCAGCGGCTTCACGCCGACCGAAATGCCCAACATCTTGAAATAATCAGCTCCAACAAAATAAATATCTTCATGCATTGCATCTATAGATGTAATCATATCATCTCTATATGGAAGCTCGTAATCAGGCTCACTTATTTTTATTTTTAGATTCAAACATCCAAAATAAGGTTGCTGTTCTGGATTCGGATGACCGCCGCTTCTCTCCATGACAACTCTACCTACCTCCGGTAGTATGTCACGCTGATATATGTTCCAAATCTTGGTCAGATCCGTTTCAAAAGTTTCGTTCAAAACGGACTTGTCATTGACCGTAGCACATACATAGGCCGATGCCGGATGCACCTTTCCCATGTCAGGAAAGTCTTCAATATATGGCCGCTCATAATATATGGACAGGTAAGAATTCTGATATATTTCCTCTCCATTTTCATTCAGCGCAGTTACCTCATATGTTATATTCTCATCACCCTTATAGATTTCAAATTTAACGCAGTCTCTATGAATATTAAGCGCATCAGATATTACATCATCAATTGGATACAGTTCCTGCAAATTTCTAATCGGAATATCCCGCCACTTTTCCGGATCGTTGTCATATATGTTCCCATAGTTAGGAGCAATTCCCGATTCATCATTCCATTCATCAGAGCCGCTTGCAAGCATCGGTTTGAAATATATCGTTATTTCTTGTAGCTTCTTTAATTTTCTCAAGTCGGGAATAACGAAATCATTAATCCAACTGAAGCCTTGCTTATACGAGCATATAATTTGGCATTTGTCTACGCTGACTCCGTGATTTTTAAGCTCTGCGCATATTTCATCGTTGAGCTTATCTCGTGCTTTCTTATCCTCACTAACTGCACATTGTAAACTTACGGAATCCCCTAAATGAACAATTGGCAAGAGTTTTTCTCTGATAATGGCTTTTAAATCTTCAACCTCCCATGTGATGTCATACGTTTTCTCTCTTTTGATTGTTCTTCTCTTATAGTTATCAAACTTCGCATTCGGGAAAATCTTTTCAATAAGGTCACTTTTCTCTTTATATTCCGGTGAAAAAACGCATGTTACATTATCATTCTTTGCAAAAGCATTTAAATATGCAAGTTGTCCATCTACATCATTCATTGTGAACGAGTTAATTATGCGTAAAATAAAGCTCTGCCAATCCGCTCCTTCCCCCAGATTTGGATAGTTATTGCAAAGCCTTGAGATTCTATCGACCAGCAAATTCCCGTCTCCACAGATTTCTAAGATATTGCTTGCAGATTGAAATTCGCAATTGTTTTTCATTTTGAGATAGACTCCAAATCCAGCCCCTGTGACAAACCTGATTAACGCATGTTCTTGATGGGTGTCATCATCTGGGCAGGTTGTGAACGGCAGCACTGCTTGTGTCATTTCCATCCCGAATCTATACGCAAGGTTAATAGCAGCCTCGAGCATTTTACTTGTCATTGAAGCATTAATCAAAATCTTGGCATTAATCGAGTCAGGCAATAAATCATTATCCATATCATTAAGAAATAACCCTGCATCGAAAAGTACTTCAAGCCCTCGCACTTGTCTAAAGTCTCTATCCTTCCATTCCTTTGCGTATTGGCTTGCAGATTCATATCCTCGAGGAGTAACAACCTCTCTTTCTGTAATTTCCGTCTCAGTCTGAAATATTTCAGCAACCTCTTTTAGAGTATCATTGTATTTATCGGGTTCAGGAACTGCAACTTCAATAGTTGAACCATGGACTGCAACCTCTTGACCTATATTTTTGACAATCTTTATGGTATTTTTACCGCTATTTACAGTTGTGACAGGGAAGCTCCTTGAAATTGTATAAAATCCCAAAATAAATCCAATATCAACTAAAATTCTTTGCTCAATTACGGTTAAATCCGAATTCACATAAATCTTATAATTATCCAGCTCCATCAAATTCACCTTCTTTGTATGCCTACATGGATTCAACTGTCGTTTTTATTGCCACTTTGAGGACATCAGCAATGTCCTGAACTTTCATATACGGTATTTGCTTTTTAGTTACAGCCTGTTCAGCCGCATAGGGTACGTGAATAAATCCGGCCTTTATCTTTAAGCCCTTTGTTGCTACGTAATGCAACACGTTGTACATTACAGAATTGCATACGTATGTTCCCGCTGTATAAGACATCTCACATGGTATAGATAGGGCATTCGTTTCTTTTACGATTTCGACAACCGGAAGTGTTGCAAAGTACGCATCAGGTCCGTCATCCTTAACCTTTACATCATGTGGTGAATACTCTGCATTGTCCGGAACCCTTGCTTCTTCACAGTTTATTGCTACCTTTTCCACAGTAACACATGGCCTTCCTCCGGCTTGCCCGACATTAATCACAACATCAGGACTGAAGTTATCTATTGCGTTGCAAACCACATCTCCGCTGCGAACAAACTCAGTTGGAATTTCAAGTTTTACAATCTCGGCACCGCTTATTTCATCCGGCAGCATTTTTACAGCCTCATATGCGGGATTAACACTTTCTCCACCGAATGGATCAAACCCGGTAATTAAAACTTTCATTTCTACCTCCCATTGCAAAAGTAAATCTAATAATAGCTTCTAATATAGTGGAAATTCCGGTAATGTGATCTCTCCCCTTTTCATTATCAATCGATTATCAAAATATATATCCGGTTTCCATGAGACAAGGTCAAAGTGCCCACTTGCCCTTTGCTTGCCTCCAAGAGCTATATTCCTTCCAAGGCCAATATGAAAAGTCCCATATGTAGATTCATCTTCTATGTAACATCTACCACTACATTTAGAAAATGTATTCAGTCCTATGCCAAGTTCTCCAGCTATATAGATACGCGGATCCTCATAGCCTCGCATGTACTTAGCAAGTTTGACTCCGGTCGAGGTATTCTCAATTGAGACAACCCTTCCTCTTGAAAAAGTCACTTTTGTCGGTACTTCTGCTCTACCGATATACCCAAGAGATCCATCAACTATCATTATCCCTTCAGTCTTGTTTTCTATGACAGGTATGTATACCTCTATGCTAGCTGATGAAAAGCCTCTCCCGTCTCTAACATCACCATTGAAAAACCCTGGGCTTCTTCCGGACATATCAAATCTAAGATCTGTGCCTGCAGCTGTTGTTACATTCACTAATGACGAATGCTTGATATAATCCATAATCACACTTGCCATTAGCCTGCTTTTGCTCGTATCCATTTGTAGAAAATCATACGTGAGCATTGATTTTCCATCATTTGTTGAAAGCGGGAGCGACAGAAATCGCTTTTTGCACTTCATTGCTCTTTGTGCCGCGCGAGTAGTTGCAAGAGAATAATCAGTTGCAGCTATAATCGCAGTGTAATTATCAAAAATCTGTTCATTCTTATCGAATAAAATACCTACATGCATATCTTCAACATCAACCGAAAGCATATCCACACTTGGGCATAAAAGCGAGCATTGTTCACGAATCACTTCTGCATCATCCTTATGCTTCCTACCCGTTATAATAACCACTCGATCATCATTCTGAATTTTCATCCATTCTTGTGCGATTATTCTTGCACCTTCATGCGTGCTTTGCATCTTCTCACCTCAATATGCACTTACTAAAGCATTGATATTTAAACGCTTTTCGTTACAGAATATGAGCATGTTCCGTACTTTGGTCTGTTTTTTAAATTCTACAACGTATCACCCTGCTTTGTCAATTATGCTAACAATTATTAAATTTATTTATATGTCTTAACAATACATTTGTTAGAGTATAGAATGATGTTCAGACGAATTTACGCTAGCTGAATGTGTGCAAGAGGAGAGGATTTATTATGCCTAAAAAAAGCAACAAGACAAAGGAACGTATAATACATTCATCTTGGGAATTGTTCCAAAAGTATGGATATGATAATACAACTTTAAACGATATACTTGAGGCTTCTAAAATATCACGAGGCGGATTTTATCATCACTTTAAAGGAAAAGAAGATTTGCTGTTCTCTTTGGCGTATTACTTTGACAATGATTATTCAGATTGGCTTGAAAAAATCGACCCTGGGATGAACAGTGTTGATAAACTATGCGAATTTGACATTTTTGTCTATAAAAATCTCGAAGAATCAAAATTCCGACCATTCCTTCAGCAACTATATGGTTACGAGGTAATGACAGATGGTACAAGATATATATTAGCTGAAAATCGTCCCTATTTTCAGCTAATACTTTCGTTAATAAAAGAAGGTAGAAAGCGCGGGCAAATTACCGAAAAATCATCCGCATTATCTCTCGCTCGTCGTTTTGCGGCAATTCAGAGAGGGATGACTTATAACTGGTTGCTGGAAGATTGCAGATATTCACTCACAGACGAAGCACACGGAATATCAACGATTTATCTCGATTCATTGAGAAAATAATGTTATCCTGGTTCCTGTTTCCGAATCACTCACACTGCCGTCTCTTGCCATCTTCATCAAAATTCAGCTTCAGTGCATGCTCTATTATAAACGTCGACAACACCATCACTGCTATCTGTGCACCAACCATGATGACACAGATGGTATGGGTTACCGGCAAGCGATAAAGGAGGAGAGAATCGATTTCAGAGGAATGAAAATGGTTCTCGTCGGCACAGGAGGTGCTGCTACAGCCATTGCAGTCCGTGGTGCGCTCGATGGTATTAAGGAATTACATATCTTCAACATCAAGGATAAGTTCTATGAAAGAGGAGAAGAAATTGTAGAACTAATCAATAGAGAAACAGGATGCAAGGCATATATGTACGATCCCGCTGACAAAGATAAGCTAAAAGCAGAGATGCAAGCTGCAGATATTTTCTGTGATGCTACAGGTGTAGGAATGCACCAACTTGAAGAAATGTCTAACATTCCGGATGGTTCATTCTTTAAAGAAGACCTCATCGTAACAGATACAGTGTATGCTCCTCGCGAGACAGTCATGATGAAACAAGCTAAAGCTGCTGGTGTTAAGAAAGTATACAATGGTATGGGCATGATGCTTTTCCAAGCATTGATTGCGATTAATACTTACTATCAACAGTATTACGAGATAACTCACGAGAGATTGTTGACTTATCTCTTCCAATGCGAATGGGGGGTGCGGACGTTTTTTTGGATAGCTTAGACAGCCAATCCAAGAGATCGCCTGTACCCCCCCCACTCGCTTTTGTATTTCATATTGGTTTAATTGTGTTGTGTTAATTGAATTTCTTTAATTATAACGGCTTTTTCGTCGGTTTATTATAGATAATCGTGCAGCAGTTTTAGTACTGTATTGAGATCATTCACTTCCATCTGACCAGGCGCCGATGCACTCTTGGCTGCTCCAAAGGCAATCGCTGACCCGAATGCCTCACCACAAATCCTAGAGAGCACTCCTGTTTCAGACATCGAAATCGTGACGATAGGACGGTCAGCATATTTTCTATACATCTCCTCAGTAGCGGCGAGTAGAGTGATTACATCCTTATTATCTGCTGGCATAACTGCAATCTTAGATATGTCTACTCCTATATCCTGCATTTTTCGGAGCCTTGCTATAATCACGTCTTTGTCTGGAGTATTATTAAAATCGTGATTCGACCCTATAACCTTGACTCCAGCATTGTGTGTGCCTGTGATAATTTCTTTTACGATATCAGTTTCTGTAAAAGCTTCCACATCAACTAGATCAACGTATCCAGTCTCCGAGGCACTTACGATAAGCTTTGCATAATCACCAGGTTCAATAGACTTTTTACCACCCTCATTCGATGTGCGAAATGTCATTAGTAACGGAGTCTCTCCGAGAACGGCTCTTAGATGCTTCAGTATGTCTTCTACCTTACTGAAATCATAAGCATATTCAAACCAGTCGACTCGCCATTCAGCTATGTCTAATGGCAGACTTCCTAGTTTATATGCCTCTGTCAGTATATCTTCTTTAGTTGTACCAACGATTGGTACACAAATTTTTGGCAGGCCAGAACCGATTTCAATATTTCTAATTTTCACTGTATTCATGATCTTTACTTTCGCCAGTCTTTACTGGCTTCTATAAACTTCGACAATTATCCTTTACTTACTAGGAGCTCAAGTAACATGTGCACTGCAAATATATCATTTCGAAGACTTTAATTTCTTTTTATCAACCTCGTTTCATTTGATGAGAATGCAGAATATGCACAATTACTATCATTAAAAAATCTTCGATATTCTCCGAGCTGATTTAGTAATTACTTGTTCTGTCCGCAACCATTTATTTCACCATTTTTAAGAAAAAAATTTTATCACACATTTCAAGAGGTTGCTCTCTGTGGCTAATTAGAAGGACTATGACATTTTTAGAGATTTCTTTAATTATTTTACATATATTATATTCTGACTTAATATCCATATTTGATGTAACTTCATCAAAGAGGTACACTGATGTTGGATTTAATAAAGCTCTGGCAAAAGACAATTTCTGTAATTGACCTCCCGATAAATTGCCTCCGTTAACCTCAAGGTAAGTGCAGTATTGCGATTCAAATCCCATAATGTCTTGATGAATTCCTGTTTTTTTACATGCATTTATAATTTTTTCGTTAGAAATATCAGGGTTCCCTAATTTGAGGTTGTACCAAATATCTCCAGGCAAAACTAACGGTTCTCTCGATACATATGTGATTTTATCTCTAATCTCTTCAGGCGAGAAGCTATTTATCGGTATCGAATTTATTAAAATTTCACCAATATCACAATCATATATATTATCAATCAATCCTAAAATCGTTGTTTTCCCACTACCATTATCTCCAACTAAACCATACATTCCATTCTTTGATATATTTAAGTTAATGTTATTAAGCACCTGACTATTAGTATTATATGAGAAATATACATGATTAAACTTAATAGAATCAATTTGTTTTATACCTTTGCAGTGAATTTCATTTTCTTGCCTTTCAAAATTAAGTGATTCTAATCTGCATTTACTTACATAAACACCTTGTTTATTTCTATTAATTTGAAGTAATCTCCCTACAGTGAATATTAATTTCTCCATATAAGAATTAAATGCTATCATCGAACCAATAGTCAACGTTTTCTCCATTATGTAATAACCCGCCACCCCTAAAATAGAAATGGTCAATATGCAATTAATAATCCCTTGAATTAGTACTATTTTCTCTGATAACTTAACGTTTCTAATCTCACTATCTGTTCTGTGTTCAAGCGCTTCTTTTGTATGTTTAAGTATAAATAATTCAATAGAAAAAATTCTAATTTGCTTTAGTTGAGATAGTATAGAAGACATGAGCCCATAAAAATCTTCATTTGTTTTTTTACTTCATTTTCAGTTTTCTTAATTTTATCACGAGCTAAATAGTTTATTATATACAACAACGGTATAAAGGTTAGAGCTATTAATGACAGTTTAATTGAAATATTAATCATAAAATATAATGCAACAATTAAATTAATTGCCAACATCAACGAGCTATTAATTATATCAACATAATAATTTACAATTGTAGACACATCAAAATCAACTCTAGTAAATAATTCCCCCACGTCAAATTTATAATGCTGTTTAGCAGGAATTGCCAAAATTTTGTTTATGACATCTTGTTTACATGAGTTTTCAATTTTATTTACAATATACTGCCCTAAAATGCTCTCTACATAGGTTAATACAACATTCAAGCACAACAAAACCATGTAGACTGCTATCATTCTCATAAACAAAGGGCGACTTGATAGTGTTATTGCATCTACTATTTTACCGAGAAAGTATGGGGAAATTCCAGAAATTATAGCAGATACAATAATATCCATTATAATAAAAATAAATAAGGCTTTTTGAGCAATAAAGTGTTTTTTACAATTCATAATTCTGCCATATTTGATAGAACAGTTTGATAGAATTCAGCTCGATTACCTGAATTCACTAGATTCTTTAATATTATTCCATCCTTAAGTAATACTACGTGACTACAGAAACTTGCCATTAGAGGATCATGGGTAACCATAATGATTGTTTTATTCATGACTTTATTAATCTCACTCAACGTATTTATTACGATATTACCCGACTTGGAATCTAGATTCCCTGTCGGTTCGTCTGCAAGAATGATATCTGGATTATTAATAAGCGCTCTACATATAGCAACTCTTTGCCTTTCTCCGCCTGACAATTCACTGGTATGCCTACTTAAAAGAGATTCTATCTGAAACTTTTTTGTATATACATCCACAAGCGATTTCATTTTACATGGTTCTTCATCTCTTAGAATAAGAGGTATCATAATATTCTCTCTCACCGTAAGGCTATCCATGAGATAAAAGTCTTGAAATATAAATCCTATTTTATCTCGTCTTGCATCTGCCAATTCGTCTTCTGTCATTTTGGAGATACTCTGTCCAGTTAAAATAATCGACCCATCTGATGGTCTGTCAATCAATCCAAGTGTTTTCAAAAGTGTTGTTTTGCCACATCCGGAGCGTCCCATAATGCCTAAAAAATCACCTTCTTCAACATCAAATGATATTGATTTGAGAATACGCAAGTCAGTATCCTGGGAAACCTTCCAGTTCTTATTATATGCTCTTACTAAATCTCTGACTTCCATTACTTTCATTCTTATCGTACCATCCTTTCCATGCTCTTAACCGCATAGTATGAATATATTCTTTGCAGTATTATGACAACAACTATATAGATAGACGCTATAATTATTATATAGTTCCAGAATTTGCCCTCCACAGTGATTCCCCAGCTATCTCCTCCATTTTCACATAGCTTTTTCAAAGCAGCTGCATGAATTAACGCTAAAATTGTACTAATACTTAAAGCAATACGCGGGAGGTTTTCAATTTCCGTTATCAAAGTACGACGAATTTTTCTTTTCCTCATACCCATATCATTTAGAAACCTATATTCTCTATTAAAATACGCACGTTCATTTTCCAGCTTTATTATTAAAACCAGTACAGCACTAAGCAACAAAGCAATAAGTATAATGCTCTTTGTCATAAGATTTACTGCCTGATGCATCTTAAGCTGATTAGTATATGCATGTGTCAAATATAATTCTTCGGCTCCACCACCTACATTAACACCTGTCACGCCTCTTTGTTTCACTTCTCTTTTTAACTCACCACAAGCCTGAAATTTATTTTTTTTAGGAAATTTATATAACATTAACTCCGTCGGTTCACTCCCAGATTGAACCATTTGATCATATAATTTTCTAAATTCTGAATTTGACATAACAATGAGATTGCCACCCCAATGAGAATCTGAATATTGTCCAATTATAGTATTTTTGTAAATACGTTTAATCTTATATTCATAACGCTTGTCATATTTCATTGAAAGTATATAATCGGCTTTTTCAGCATTATACTTACCTGCGTATAAAGTTTTTAGGCAGAAAGAAATTTCCTTGTCATTGAATTTTGCTGCTTTTTTTGTACCTCTTTCTTCTATAACAACTACTATTTCCTTACTATTAAGATTAATTTTATGTCCCGTTAATTTCTTAAAAGCATCTGCTGAAATTGCCGTCTGTCTACTGTCGTTATAAGACGTCATTCTAATCGCCTTGCAATGTTGGAAATAGCCATTATATTTTTCAGATATCTTTTTACCTTCTTCAATATTATTTTTGTTAGAATGCCAAATTGCATCATAAGGATAATCCGAAGACTTGAATTTTTGAATTGGCATAGTCGATGCTAACGCAGAAGCAACATATGATAATGCGAAAAAATGAACTCCAAAAACTATTAGAACAAGCAAAGAACTCTTCATATAACGTGTATATACGGAATTTAACTTTAATATATTTTTAAAATAAAATTTGTCATTTTTGCTTAATAATTGAAAGAATACTGGGACAGAAAATATTAACAGAATAGTTCCTGAAAAAAACCATAACACAAATGCTCCTGCATGTTGCGTTTCGTGACTTTGAAACATAGAATATCCAAAATATGATATTACTGCCGCTACTGCAATCATATAAACACCTAATTTAGCACTTCTTTTTTTGTCACTAGAATAACTCTTCTTTGCCATATTACTCAGGTCACGATCATCAAGCCAAAGCATTAGTAAGAAGAATGTTGCAAGCATGATAATAACACTTAATTTCACCACTGAAAAATATGCATTCCAACTTACTTTTGTAATATCAATTAATCCCGGATACAATGATTTAACTAAATGTTGTCCACCCCTAACAGCAGCAGCGCCCAATATTATACCTACGGAAAATGAACCTAGCCAGCCGATAAGATATTCAAATATAATCATCTTATATGCACGTTTCCTTCTCATTCCAAGGATTATGAAATTTGTATAATCATTTGCACGTAATTCTAAATACAATGACATCGCATATGCCATCATCATTGCAGTAATAATTATTATAATTTTTTCTGCAAGTTTAAAATCAACATACATTGAGAACATTATACTTGAGTCTTTGATAGCTTTTTTTACTATACTTTTAAATCCAAGAAATGCTGTTATCTCAATGGTTGCAAATACATTGCATAGAAAAAACAAAATATATTTTTTCAAATTATATTTAAAATTCTTTAAGATAATTTTTTTCATTTAAATACCTCACTAAACAAATTTCAAAGGGGCGATAACATTATCGCCCCTCTAAAACTACTTGCTTTCCGATTTTATAGACACTGGGCTCATCAATCTATTTATAATACAACCATCAACATCTCATATCCCATATCCTACAAATTCTTTTTTAATTAAATTATATGATAATTTTGTAACAAGTCAATGTGAATAAATCACGTTCCTAGATTATTCTGTCATGGAAAACTTCTTTGGTCTACTTAAGACAGAGATGTCTTATAAACATGAATTCAAATCTACAGAACACCTAATTTCTGAGATTGAATCATACACTGATGATTACAAAAAAAGTCGAATTAAGTGCAAGTTAAAAAGACTGAGTCCTGTGCAATACAGGATTCAGTCATCTAGAGCAGCTTAATTAAACTATCCCTCCCAATTGGGGGGCAGTTCAGAATGCAATCCGTCCCCTTTCTTATATTTAGAGCCTATAAAACTTTCATTTATTAAAATACCGTTCTTAAAATGGTCCTCTCCTAAATGCGATTTACTCAACATCTATCGCCTTGCACTTCTCATCGAGGACCGCCTCTGTTGCTGCAATGTTCTTGAGCCTGCACAGTATCTCTAGGTCGTCACCTCCATTTAGAATGGTTGAACCATGCGGAATTATCTCCTTGCCATCTCTCATGACTGAGACAATCAGGCTACCTTCAGGAAGCCCAAGCTCCATGACCTTGTGTCCATCCATCATTGAACCGATGTGAATGCTAGAATCAATTACGACCTTGCGTTCTCTAATCGAGATACGCTTCTTGACGTACTTCTTGTCACTCTTGCTATAGACATCCGCCAAATAATCATGGTCGGGTGTGCCTGATCCGCTCTCCGCCTTCTTGCGCTGCCTCCTGTGCATAAGCTGATCGTATACTGGTTCTCCGCCTAGAAGGTCAGCCACTACATATGCAACAAGAGATGCTGATACGAGTGATAGCAGTGTCATGAAGTTTCCAGTCATCTCTGTGATGAGGATAACCCCTGTGATTGGAGCCCTTACGATAGCTGAGAAGAAACCCGCCATCGCGATTATTACAAAGCCTTTGATATAGTATTCCTCAACGCCAAATGTCG
>ERZ772986.414-NODE-414-length-27292-cov-3.819547_pt1 | contig 27292 bp, 20 predicted proteins | sample MGYA00511898_ERZ772986 | MGnify/ENA primary metagenome ERZ772986 (study PRJEB29015, sample SAMEA2737934) | human oral metagenome | biome: human oral; feature: human-associated habitat; material: dental | place: China | collected 2148 ... | reverse complement strand
ACCTGGTGCGCGTGGCCGGCATGTCCATCGACGAGATCGACCACCTGTTCAACCGGGAGTCCGGTATGAAGGGCCTGACCGGCCAGCAGGACATGCGCGAGGTGTGGAAGCTCATTGACGCCGGGGACCAGGACGCCCGCGACGCCATCGACGTCTACGTCCACCGCCTGGTCAAGTACGTGGGCGCCTACACCGCGGTCATGGGGGGCCTGGACGCGCTGACCTTCACCGCCGGAATCGGGGAGAACGACGCACGGGTGCGCGCCGAGCTGTGCCACCGCCTGGCCTACCTGGGGGTGCGGATCGACGAGGAGCGCAACGCCACCCGCGTGGAGGGGCCCAGCACCATCTCCACGCCCGAGTCCTCGATCGTGGTGACGGTCTACCCGACCAACGAGGAGCTGGAGATCGCCCGCCAGGCCATGACCCTCGTCTGAGCCACCGGGCTGTCCCCCACGGGGGACAGACCGGGCCACGGGGGCGCGGGCGCCACCACCCGGGGGCTTGCATAGGGACATGGGCATCACACTGACCACCTCACCAGCTAACCGACAAGCCCCGCCGTCCAGGCCCGCCCCGTCCGCACCGCCGACCTGGATCCGGCCGACCGGTGCGGTCGGCGGCCCCGCCCCAGCCCGGAGCCGCGGCGCCTCCCCAGCACCCAGCGTCTTCCCAGTACCCGGCACCTTCCCAGCACCCGGCGCCTCCCCAGCCCCGGTGGACGACCTGGTGGTGGCCACCGACGCGCTGACCAAGACCTACAACGGCGTCAACGCCGTGGACGCCGTGAGCCTGAGGGTCCCCGCCGGTGGGATCTACGGCTTCCTGGGGCCCAACGGCGCCGGCAAGTCCACCACCATGAAGCTCCTGCTGGGACTGACCCGGCCGACCTCGGGGACCATGAGCGTCCTAGGCCACCCGGTGGGCCCGCGCACCCCGCTGGCACCAGGGACCATCGGCTCCCTCATTGAGGGCCCCTCCTACTACCCCAGCCTGACGGGCAGGGAGAACCTGGCCATGGTCGCCTCCTACCTGTCCCTGCCCGCCTCACGGGTGGGCCACGCCCTGGCCACGGTGGACCTGGCCGACCAGGGCTCCAAGCTCGTCAGGCAGTACTCCCTGGGCATGAAGCAGCGCCTGGGCCTGGCCATGGCGCTCCTGGCCGACCCCCCGCTCATGCTCCTTGACGAGCCGACCAACGGCCTGGACCCCGCCGGGGTGGCCGAGATCCGCCACCTCGTCATGGACCTGGCCCGCCAGGAGGGGGTGACCGTCATCGTCTCCTCCCACATCCTGTCCGAGATCGAGCAGATGGCGGACACGGTCGGCATTATCTGCGCCGGGCGCCTGTGCTACCAGGGTCCGCTGTCCGGGCTCCAGGAGGAGGGCGTCATCGACATCACCGTCTCCGACCCCGACGCCGTCCACGCCCTGCTGGCCTCCCAGGGCATCCGGCACCAGGTGGCCCATGGCGTCGTGCGCACCCCCATGCTGCCCGACGACGTCGTGGGCCACCTGATCACCTGCATCGTCACCAGCGGCACCACCGTCTACCGGGTCCAGACCGTGCGCAGGACCCTGGAGCAGGCCTTCCTGGAGCTCACCGAGCCCACCCACGCGGCTCACGCCCGCACCGTCCCGGGTGTCGGAGGGAGGGCACGATGAGCACGCTGCTCCTGGAGGTGCGCAAGATCCGGCGCAAGCACTACTGGCTCATGGCCGCGGGCGCCAGCGTGCTCCTGGTCCTGTGGTCCTCGGGGCTGGCGGCCACCAGGGCCGGCAGGGGGCCCGACTCCGCCAAGGTCGCCGTCATGAACCTCCACGAGGCGTTCCAGCTCATTACCCTGTTCGGGCCCGTCGTGGTGGCCATCCTGGCCTCACGCCTGGTGACGGTGGACACCGAGGCGCGGATGGGGCAGATGATGACCGCCCTGGGGCAGCACGCCACCACCCGGTTCTGGGGCAAGCTGGTGGTGGTCGGCCTGACCGTGGTGCTGGCGGAGGGGGCCGTCATCGGGTTCGCCGTCGTGAACGCCTCGGTCATGGGCCTGTCGGTGACACCGTCCTACCACGCCTCCCTGGGGCCGATCGTCCTCCTCCTGCTGGGCTCGGCTATCGCCGTCTCGGCCACGCAGATCGCCCTGTCCACCTGCGTGAGCAGGCAGGCGGTGGGAGTGGTGGCCGCCTGCCTAGGCGGGCTGACCTGCTCCGCCCTGCCCTACCTGCACCTGGGGTACCTGGGCTGGTTCACGCCCTGGGGGCTGGGCGCCGCGGCAGACCCTGTTGACACCCTGGCCTCCCAGACCACGTTCCCCCTGACCGGGGACATGGCCATGTCCCCCCACCCCTGGCTGACCGCCTCCCTGGCGCTGCTCGCCGCCGCTGCCTGGACCGCCGTCGCCTACCTCGCCGTCGCCCGCAAGGAGAACCGCCGATGAGCGCCGTCACCTCGACTACCGCGTACCCCACCGCCAGGAGCGCCGCAGGGCCCGCACCCCGCCCAGGCGGCCCCGCCGCGGCCCGAAGGCCCTCCGTACGTGCCGCCTGGTACTGGGAGAGGCGTAAGGCACCTAACAGGTGGTACTGGCCACTTACCGTTGTCCTGTGCTCACTGGGAGCGCTCATAGGCTACATGCAGTACCGCGACTACCAGGACGCGTTCGAGGCCCAGGAGGCGACCTGGGAGGTCGTGTGGGCCCAGTCCACGCTCATGCTGTCCATGCTGTTCCTGCCCCTGGCCGTGGCCGCCTTCACCGCCCAGGCGGCCTCCGGGGAGCACGCGGGGCGCAACTGGCAGCGGATGGCCGCCAACCGTCTGGAGGGCGTCATGGTGGTCGGCAAGCTGCTCCACGCCCTCCAGGCAGCCCTGTTCACCGCCCTCATCCTGGTCGGTGAGATCACGGCAACGGGCCTGCTCCTGGGTTTCGACGCCGCCGACCTGGCCCGCTACCTGCCCCGGGTCGTGCCGGTCACCCTGGCGGTGTGGGCTATCGAGGTCCTGGTCATGTGGCTGGGCGTGGTCCTGGAGTCCTTCGCCGCTATGATGACCACGGTGTTCCTCATCACCGTCACCGGCCTGGCGCTGAGCCTGGCCGCACCCGCCCTGGCCGCCATCGACCCGATGGGGCTGCTGACCCTGGCCTGCTCCAGCTACTCCCCCCGTGACATCGCCTCCCCGGGCTCCGTGCTCACCGCCAGCGTCGTCTGCCTGGCCTGGGTGGGGATCCTGGCCCTGGCCCTGCGCGCCGGCGTCAGGCGCAGGTCGTGACGGCTGACCCGCCGTCGGCCCACCGCACCTTCTTCGACCAGGTCAGTGCCGCCTGGCACACCTCCACTGACGGCCTGTGGATCGGAGCGGGTGCGGTGGGCCTCTACCAGCTGGTCATCTGGCTGCGGCTGCGGTTCCTCCAGCCCGCCCTACCAGGTGGTACCGGCCTGTGGGTGGCGGTCAACGTGCTCATTGTCCTCAGCCTGGTGGCACGACGTCGGTGGCCGCTGGCCGTGACGGCCCTGACCTCCGTCGCCATGGCGGTCACGGGTCCGCCGGGCCTGCAGGCCGGCATGTTCGCCCCGCTCCTGGTCTCGGTGTACGCCCTGGTCTCCCTGTCAGGCACGCTCCAGCGGGTGGTCGGGCTCGGGCTCGCCGTGCTCGGCGCCTGCGGGCCCGACTCCCTGGTTGACTCCGACCTGCCGCTCCAGACGAGGATCCTCTCCAAGTGCCTCATCCTGGTGGTGGTGGCCGCAGTGGCCCTGCTCCTGCGCTCCCGCCGACGGGCCCTGGAGCTGTCCGACGCCCGCCTGGCCGCCCAGGCCGCCGGGCACCGCCTGGCCGCCCAGCGCGACACCGCCCGCCGCCAGGCGCGCGTGGCCGGCGAGCTCCACGACTCGGTGGGGCACGCGCTCACCGCGATTATCGCCCTGTCCGAGGGGCTGCGTGACGCCAGCGACGACGCCATGGTCAACGAGGCCGTCGACATGATCAACTCACTGGCCCGTGAGGGCCTGGCAGACACCCGCAGTGCGGTCGCCTCCCTGGCACCGCCCCCGGGGTGCGACGGCGGTGGCGGAGCGCCCGACGGCGTCCCCCGCCAGCCCGCCCCCGGGGCAGGCCGGTGGGGGCGGGCTGGTGGAGGAGTACCCGGTGGCGGGGTGCCGCACAAAGCGGGGCCCGGCCTCGGCGGTGGGATGCCCGCCCCCACCGCCCGGGAGGAGGCACCCGGTGAGGAGGTCGCCGACCCGCGCGGGTGGGGGCGGATAGACACCCTGCTGACCACCGTGCGCGGCACCGGCCTGAGCGTCCTCCTGGCCGAGACCGGACGGCGTCCGGAGGACCCCGGGCTCGGCGGGCTCGTCTTCACGCTCTCACGCGAGGCCCTGACCAATGTCATGCGTCACGCCACCGGCGCCACCAGGGTGGTCCTGGCCCTGGACCACGGCCCGCAGGCCACCGTGCTCACCGTGTCCGACGACGGCTGCCCGGCCGGAGGCGCTCCGGGGGCGGACGTGCTAGATGGGAAGGGGACAGGGGACGAGGACGGTACGGCCCGTGCTCACCCGGCCGCACCCGGGGCGCAGGACGGTGCGAGGGCGGGCGAGGGCACCAGGTGGCTCACCCCGGCCCCCCAGGGACCGGGGGTGGGCCTCCCCCGCGAACCGGCGTCAGGCGTCGGGCAGGGTACAGGACCGGGAGCCCCTGCGGCGGCCACCGGCACCGGGCACGGCCTGGCGCACCTGCGCGCCCTCGTCGCCGAGCACGGGGGTACCCTGAGCGCCGGGCCCGTACCGGACGGCTGGAGGCTGCAGGCGGTCGTCCCCCGATGGGAGACGCGGTCGGTCCACGGGCACCTGCCTGGCCCACCGCAGCCGCTCATCCCCCGCTGGAGGGCGCGGCCACCGGCACGCATCGGCCCCGCCCCGGTCAGCCACCAGGAGGACGTATGAGCGTCACCGTCATGGTCGTCGACGACCAGAAGGCCGCCCGGATGGGCCTGACGCTCATGATCAACCGGGCCGGGGACCTGCGTGTGGTCGCGCAGGCCGTCAACGGCCAGGACGCCGTCGACCAGCTAGAGGCCCGCGCCAGGGCCCGCCAGGCGCTGCCGGACGTGGTCCTCATGGACGTACGCATGCCGGTCCTCAACGGGGTCGACGCCACCGCGGTCATCACCCGCCGCCACCCCGTGGTCAGGACGCTGGTGCTGACCACCTACGACCAGGACGAGTTCGCCTTCGGGGCGCTGTCCGCCGGGGCGTCGGGCTTCCTGCTCAAGGACACCCGTACCGCCGACCTCCACCAGGCGCTGCGGGCGGTGGCCTCAGGGGACGCCGTCCTGACCCCACGGGTGACCCGCGAGCTGCTCAACCGGCACATGCTGCGGCCCCCGGCCACCCCGGCCCAGCGGGCGGCGCGCCAGCGCCTGAGGCACCTGAGCCAGCGTGAGCGCGAGGTGGCCGAGCTCGTGGCCCAGGGGCTGACGAACGCCGAGATCGCCCAGCAGCTGGTCATCGCTCCGGACTCGGTCAAGAAGAACGTCACCCGCATCCTGGCCCGGCTCGGCCTGCGCGACCGGGTCCAGCTCGTCATCCTCATGCGTGACGCCTGGTAAGCGCCCACCCCTCGCGAGAACGGTACTTATTCGCCGCGAGAACGGTACTTGTTCGTCGTGAGAACGGGCCCTGCTGACAGGTAGCCGTTGGCAGGCGGACCGGCCCGCCCGCGCCCAGTCCCCTACCACCGGCGCGGATCCAGTTCCACGTCACACCCCGCCACGCCCGGCCCCTTAGAACAGGGTGCCGCCCTCCTGACGCAGACGGGCCCGACGGGCGGCAGTAGCACCGGGGACGACCTCGGCCACCCCAGCCTGACCGTCAGACGGACCATCACCCCGTAGACGGCATTTGTGCAGCTCAGACAGCCTGGTCCGCGATCTCAGAACACACGCGCTTGACATACGGGAGATCTCCCGTATATTTGCACGGAGGATCTCCCGTACAAAGGAGCACGACATGGAGCCCATCCCGCCCCAACCCGGCAACCTACGGGATCCGCGCTACTTCGTGGGCCGCAGACGGACCACAGAGCAGGCCCGGGAGCGGCTGCTTGCTGGCGCCAGCCTCTCCCTCAGTGACCCGCGTCGCATGGGCAAGACCTACTGGATGCACTACTTCGCTACCACCCAGGACAAGGTCTTCAACCCCTTCATCATTGACTACGAGGGCGTCTACACAATCGAGGACTTCCTCCGGCGCACCGCTGAGAGGCTGGGCAGCAGCAGAAGGCTCCCGAGCTCCGCACGGAAGGCCATGACCCTGCTCTTTGACAGCATTGACAGCGTCAGCATCGCCGGTATGGCCACGGTCAAGTCCTACCACCGGCAGACCTCTTCCCTCACCCTGCTGGAGAGGACCTTGCGCACCCTTGACACCGGTGGGAGGACCACCCCCCTGGTCATGATGGACGAGGTCCCCCTGGCTGTCGGCAACATCGCCACGCGCCAGGGGGCGGACGTCGCCGCCGAGCTCCTGCAGACCCTGCGTGCGCTACGTCAGGGGACCACCCGGGTGCGGTGGGTAGTCGCCGGGTCGGTCGGGTTCCACCACGTACTACGGACGGCTGGGGCCACGGAGGGAGAGCTCAACGACCTTGAGTCCTTGGCCCTGGGACCCTTGCAGCAGGAGGAGGCGGAGGAACTCGCGACCCGTCTGCTCCTAGGGGTCAGGGCTACCCCTGAGCAGGGAACCGTTGCGGAACTGGTGTCCTTAACCAGCGGTATCCCCTTCCTGCTCCACAAGGTGGCCGCCCTCATCGACCAGCAAGGGCTGAGGAGCCTGGACAAGCAGCAGGTCAGGGAATGCTTCGAGGACTTCATTGACGACCCCGACGAGTTCGGCTGGTTCGGCCACCTGCTCACCCGGGTCGACCGGTACTACGGTCAGGACACTGACACCGCCCAGAGGATCCTTGACTCCGCCCTGCGTCATGACAGCTCCTGGACCACCGTTGACGACCTGCCGCAGGCTCCTGGGACTATGAAGGTCATTGACGCACTGGTCAGTGACCACTACCTAGAGGCCAGAGGGCGCTCTGTCCGCTGGCGCTACCCGGCGCTGGCCTATATCTGGGCGCGCCGTCGTCGTACCTGGGACCGCCCGTGAGCAGTATCGCGTGCTTCACGCCGTCGACCATGTCCGCTGCCAGGCTCGAGCGCCTGTTCACGGTACGTGGACCCGTCCTGGGATCGCTCATGAGGCGAGTCGCCGCCCTGGGAAACACCCCGAGCCCTCACCACACCCTGTTAGTGGGTCCGCGCGGGGCGGGCAAGACGCACCTGATATCCCTGGTCTACCACCGCAGCCAGGCGCTCGTTGACGCCGGCTCCCACCTCCAGACCGCCCGGCTGCCGGAGGACCCGTGGACCATAGTCTCCTACCAGCACCTCCTGACGGCCGTACTCAACATCACAGCACCCAGGAGACGGTGGCAGGGAACGGACGAGGCGGAGCTGCTGTCAGTCCTCACCGCCTCCACCCAGGAGCACGGACCTCTTCTGCTGCTCATGGAGAACGTGGACCAGGTCCTCAGGCAGATCGGCCCGGAGGGGCAGCAGAAGCTGCGCCACCTGCTGCAGACCCGGTCAGACGTCCTCGTCATAGGCGGCACGACCCGCCTGGACAGGAACTTCTCCGACCAGGACCAGCCGTTGTTCGGCTTCTTTGACACGATCACGTTACGCCCCTTTACCCCAGAGCAGGCCCGGGAGATGCTCACGGCCCTGGCCCGGGAGAACCACGACGAGGTCCTGGCTGAGCGCCTGGGAAGCGATACGGCGCTGGCTCGGCTGCGTACCGTGACGCACCTGGCAGGAGGACAACCCCGGCTGTGGGCGCTGCTGGGCTCGTCACTGACCGCGGAGGGCCTGGACGCCCTGGGGCCCCTGCTGCTGTCACGGTGCGACGACCTGACCCCCTACTACCAGGAGCAGCTGGCACACCTGCCTAGCCAGCAGCGCCTCGTGGTGGCAGAACTGGCCTCGACCGACCGTCCCCTGTCGGTCAAGGACCTGGCTGGCGCGGTCGGACAGGACCAGCGCAGCGTCGCCAAGACACTCAGCGACCTGTCGAGCCGCGGCTGGGTGACCCCGGTGGAGACGGTGTTCGCGGACCTCCTCGACCGTCGACGCACCTACTACGAGCTCACTGACCCCCTGGCCCGCCTGGTCTTCCAGATCAAGGAGTCCCGCGGCAGGGCCCTGCGCCTCGCTGTGGAGTTCCTCAGGAACTGGTTTGACCCCACTGAGCTCGACGGCGCCTACCACACGACGCACCCGACTGCGCACCTGTCAGCAACCGGCAACCAGTCCACCGCGTGCAGCCGCTATCCTGCCAGGCCGTCTGACCCTCTTCCTTCCGGTCTTCTCGCGCAGGTCGAGGACGCCCTGGCTGCCGCCGCAGCCGGGGACGCGGGCCCGGTCATGGCCCTGCCGAGCACACTGCGCCTGGCCATTGAGCAGCGGACTGGCACGGAACGCGACCTCACCCCGATCCGGCTGGGCATACTCGACTACGCCCTCACCAGGACCAAGGCCTCCTCTCAACCCACCGAGTCCGCGCTGTGGCTGTCCAGGGCACGCAGGCTGGACGCGGAGGTCGGGGACCAGCACACCCGTCTTATGCTCGTACGCTGGCTGGCCGGTACCGGCAACCTTGAGGAGGCGAGAGCTGGGCACCCCGGACCCGCACCACGTCCCTGAGACGGTAGTACGGCAGATCGAAGACACCTGTAGGACTGCCGTCTGAGTGGCCTGAGCCGCTGGCGGTAGTACGGCAGACCGGGGACACCTGACTGAAGCCCACCAGGTCCTCACGGCCTGCACCGGCAGGCGGACCGGCCTGCCCGCGCCCAGTCCCCTACCACCGGCGCGGATCCAGTTCCACGTCACACCCCGCCACGCCCGGCCCCTTAGAACAGGGTGCCGCCCTCCTGACGCAGACGGGCCCGACGGGCGGCAGTGGCACCGGGGACGACCTCGGCCACCCCAGCCTGACCGGCGTCAGCCCCGGCGGACCCGGCAGAACTGGCCGCCCCAATAGTCCCGGCTCCCGGGGCAGAGGGGGCGACGCCCTGGCCCCCCGTGCCCGATGGCCCCCGGGTCCACCCCGGCCCGGCGGGCACGGCCCTACCCTGCTGGTAGGCGGTGGCGGCCGCCCGGGCGCGGGAGTCGGCGGCCTCGTTCATAGGGTGGCCCACGTGCCCGCGCACCCACTCAAAGCGCACGGCCCGCCCGGTGAGGGCGGCGTCGAGCTCACGCATGAGGTCGTCGTTGAGGACGGGCCTGCCGTCGGCCTTGCGCCAGCCGCGCCTCTTCCAGCCGTGGCGCCACTTGGTCAGGGAGTTAATGACGTACTGGGAGTCGCACTGGATGAGGAGCTCCTCCCCCTGGCCGGAACGCGCCGTGGCCCGCAGCAGCTCCAGGACGGCGGTGAGCTCACCGCGGTTGTTCGTGGACTCCGGCCAACCCCCGGCGGCCCAGCAGGAGTCGTCCACGTACCAGGCCCATCCGGCGGGCCCGGGGTTGCCCAGGGCGGATCCGTCCGCCGCAGCAGTGATCGTCATACCCCGCACCCTACTGGCTCCCGGCGCTGAGGCTGCACGCCCTTGCTGCTGGCCCAGAAGTGGTTGAGGGTACTGGCTCCCGGTGCGCCGAGGCTGCGCCCTCGCCCCGGGCGGCTCCACCCACGTGGTGCCACTGGCCCGGCGCTCCGGGGCTGCATGCTGGGCTGCGTGCTGGGCTCCGGGACCGCGCCACACCCCGGTCCGTTATCGCTAATGATCCCCACGATCCCGTCTCCCGCCGTTATCCTGGTGTACAACAGCCCCTGGTGCGATCCCCTACCAAGGCGGACCTCCCCCACCGTGCCTGGTGGTCATCCCGAAAGAAGGTCCCATGTTCTCTCCGCACTTTTGCACCACCGCTATAGTGACGACCGTTTTCCAGATTGTCAGCGCGTACTTCCTGGCCTTGGTGAAGGTCATGGTTGGTTCGTGGGCGGCTTTCGTTATCCCGGAGCCGGTACGGGCAGGCTTCATCGCGGCAGCCGGGCTGATCATGCTGCGCAACCGGAACGGGCTCCCCGACCGCCACCTGGCGCTCATCCACGTGACGATCTGCTGCCTGGTGGCGTCGGTCTCCGAGATACTCCTGCTCCTCCTGGTCCTGGACGTTCCCGTCCTGCTCATCGTGTGCTACCCCGCGATGGTGCTCGGCCCGGGAGTGGCCGCCGCCTACCTGGTCAAGCCCCGGGGCAAGAAGGAGCGAAACTAAGGACCGGCCCCGGCGCGGGCCCTGGTCCCCGCCGGGTGGGCCCTGCTGGCGGGAGCCGCACTGGCTGTCCGCTGGCGAACCCTGGTCCCCGCCGGGTGGGCCCGGCACCGGTGGGCGGGGCTCAGCGGAGGCGGAACTCCACGGTGACGCCCTCGCCCAGGTCGATCCGGTCGCCGTCGGACAGGGCCATGGTGAGCATGGGCGGCACCTCGTCCCGGGTGCCGTCGGGGTGACGCAGGATGGTGCCGTTGGCCGAGCCGAGGTCCATGAGCGACCAGATACCGGGTGCCGTGGTCATGACGGCGCAGTGGGACCGTGAGATCTCCACGGCAGGGCTCGGGACGCGGAGCACGGTCGCCTGGGGTCGGCCGGTGAGCGCCCGCGCGTCGGGGTCGCGCCCGATGACGACGTCGCGGACGACCTCGATGGGGGCGGACCCGGCGTAGATGAGGAACCCGGTGGGCATGGCCGGCAGGTTCGGGGTGTGGCGCATGACGGTGGCGCCGTTGTCCCCCTGCGTCTCGTGCAGCTGGGCGAGCATGGCGGGGGTCATGGTGGCCTCGTAGCGCTCGGGGTTCTCCGCGGAGGTACCGGCCTGCTCGGAGAAGGCGAAGAAGCCCGGGGCCGCCGTCCTGTCCGAGGCGGCTGGTGAGAACGGCGTCGCGGAGGGGACCGCCCGGGTCGGTACCGGGTCCGGACGGGAGGCGGCCGCCTGCTCCTCCGCGCTGGGGGCCCACAGGTGGCGTCCACGGCGACGTCGCCGGGGGGCGGGCTCAGGGGCGCCGGACCCTGCCGCCTGGTCGGGGGCGGTGGGCGACGCCGGGGCCTGCGTGGGAGCCGGCTCGGCGGGGAGCGGCTCGGGGGCCTCGGGAGCGGGGAGCGGCTCGGGTGCCGCGGACCGCTGCGCGGCCGGGTCCCCCGCTCCGGCCTGCCCCGGCGTGAGCGCATGCCCCGGTACCGGGGTGCCCAGCGGCGGGGTTCCCGACGCGGGGGTGCCCGCTCCGGTACCTGGGGGCTCCGGCACCTGTTGGGGGGCGGGAGCGGGGTCTGAGGGCGTGGAGTGCCTGGAGGCGGCGCGCCGGGAGGCCGCCCGCCCGCGCCGGGAGGCTGAGAAACGGCCCAGTCCGGCGGCCCGGTCGGCCGAGAGGCGTTCCAGCATGGAGACCCGTTCCGGTATCGCGACCTGCGCGACCACCGGCGAGGGCGCGGCCGGGGGTGAGGAGGGTGCTGGCTGGTCCGGCACCGGTGAGGAGGGCGCCGGGGGTGGCGCCGGGGAGGGGGCGGACGACGCCGGTGGGGGCGCCGCCCGGTCGGCCTCCAGCGCCGCACCCAGGTCGGTTATGACCGTGGTCTGGGGCAGGGGGGTCGCCGAGGCCAGCAGCGTGGAGTCCATGACCATGGTGGCGGGGCCCGGGGCCGCCGGGGAGGAGCCAGCCACCTGCGCGGGCGAGGGCGGTGGGGGCGCCATGGTCGCCGCGGCCCCCGCGGGGGCGCCGAGGACCGGGAGCGAGGACGCGGAGCCCGGTGAGCCCACCGAGCCCGCCAGGGGCTGGGCGTCCTCCACCGGTACGGGCGGGGTGGAGGTCAGGGGTGGCGTGGAGGTCAGGGGTGGCACGGGCGCCCCCTGCCCCGGTGCGTCGGCCGCGGCCGGGGACGCGCCCGGGGGGGCGGCTAGCACGTCCAGCGGCGCCGGGGTGTGGTCGGCGCCCCAGGCCTGGACCATCTCGTGCAGGGGCCGGCCGACCCGCACCTGCCCGGCCAGGACGGCGTCGTCGTCCAGGAGGCGCCAGGCACCGTCCTGGGTGTCCCCGAGGGTGACGTCGAGGTACTCCCACTCCCCGGGGTCGATGGGCTTGCCCCACACGGGGGGCGACCACTCCTCAGGCTCGGCGTGCCCCAGGCGCCCGGCCTTGATGCGGGCCGACCCGATGAGGCTGACAATGACCTGGGGGCCAGCGAGGTCCAGGATAAAGGCGTCGGCGCGGGCGGAGGCTATGTCCCTGGCCCACACCCCTACCTGGACCCGGCCGGTCATGGCCTCCTCGGCGGAGCCGGTCCAGGCCAGCGGGACCAGGGCCGCCCCGCAGGGGCCGGTGACCAGGACGGCACCTTTACCTCGGTAGGAGTACCTGCCTAGCTGGAGCATCAGTGCCCCCTCTCTTCCTGTGGCCTGCGGGCCGTCTTCATGGGTGCGGGGCGGATGGAAAGGAGCCGACGCGCGTGGGCGGCCCGTGGTACGTCCTCGTCCCCGCTGGCGGCGGTCACCTGGATGACCACTGCCGTGGCGTTGTCCCGGGTGCCGTGGGTGATCGCGAGGTCCACCAGGGTGTTGGCGGCTGTCTGCGGGTCGGGGGCCTTCATGACGGCCTGCCCCAGCTGGCGAGGGGTGAGGACGGCGTGAACACCGTCGGAGCATAGGACGATCTGGTCCTGCTCGCACAACGGCACCCTGCCGTAGTCGGCCTCGGGCAGGCCCCGCATCCCCGCACCCAGGGCACGGGTGACCACGTTGGTGGGTGGCAGGGGGCTGGCCAGGACACCGTGGTCCCGGATCTCCTGGCGGGCGGAGTGGTCGCGGGTGAGCTGGCGGACCTGGCCGCCGGCCACCAGGTAGGTACGGGAGTCCCCGATATTGAAGACGATCCAGTGGGGGTTGTCCGCGCCCTCCAGGGGGAGCACGCCGGTGAGGGTGGTGCCGGGGGCGGTCCAGGGGGCCTCGGGCGTGGCCAGGGCGGCGACGGCGACGGCGGCAGCGGCGATAGCACGGTCTAGGTCTACCAGGTCAGGGCGACGACCTGGTAGGACGTCGGGCCGCAGGCCGGCGGCCAGGGTGCGCAGGGCGGTGGAGGAGGCCAGGGCGCCGTCGGTGTGCCCTCCCATGCCGTCGGCGACGGCGTGGAGTGGGGGCTCAGCCAGCCAGCAGTCCTCGTTTTGGGGGCGTACGGGGCCGGTGTCCGTGGCGGCGCCCCAGCGCGTACGGAGTATTGGGCCGAGTCGTGACAGGTCCATGGCCCCTCCTAGGTGCGGGCGGTCAGTGTGGCGCGGCAGCCAGGAACGAGTCTGCCATGGTCTGTTGGACCGGACCCGCGGGAGAGCAGGAAGAAGGTCCCAGAACCACGCTCCGTGGCGGCAGGTACGACATCCTCTTGCACGAAAGTGGTGGTATTAGTAACATCGAGGTTGTCCCCGTCACCCCGTCCCTACCTGGAGGCCTGAGACCGATGGCTGACCTTGAGATCATTGAAGGAGACCTGGAGAAGCTGTCCACGTCCATATACGCCGTGTACGCCGACGTGACGGACGCCCACGGCGTCTTTGCCGCCGTGGGCAACGCGGAGTCGTCCATGCCGGGCTCGTCCAGCGCCAGCAGCAAGATCAGCAGCGCGGTCACCACGTTGGACGACCAGCGCCGCGACATCAAGAGGCGGTACAAGGACTTCAGCACGGACGTCAAGACCGCTGCGGACGCCCACTGGGCCAGCGAGGAGCAGGCCAAGACAAGCCTGGAGTCCGCGGGCCTGCTGGATGGCGAGCGTCCCCAGACAGATGCCGAGCGCCAGGCGGCCGCCTTCCTCGCCATAAGAGCCCGCCTGGAATGAGCAGGGCGTAATCATGCGTATGACGTACACGGTAGACGCTCAGATCTCATGACGATAGGAACAGATTATGGTGACGTGGAGTGATATTCAGAGGTGGAATCCGTCTGCGTTGACGAGTGCGGGGTCGTCTCTGCGTAGTCTGCGTACGACCCTGCTGACTACCTGTCAGGACGCTGAGGCGGCGGAGCGGGCGGTGCTGTCCCGGGGGCTGACGGTGACCCAGGCCCGGGAGGTGCTGCGGGGGCTGACCAAGAAGCACACTCGGCTGGTCAACGAGGTCAGTGAGCTCATGATGGCCACGGTCGAGGCCGCTGACGGGGTGGGTGACGTGCAGACCCTGGTGTTGAAGTGCACCCAGTACGCCCAGACCCACCCTGAGCTGACCCTGAATGCCGACGGCAGCGTGGACTATCCCAAGAGGGACGTGACCATGGGGGACCTGACCGACTCCCGCGGTCCGTCGGGGGACGCCTGTCACGCCGCGCTGACCGAGAGGGACGCCAACGAGCTGAAGAGCCTCGTGACCAAGGCGTTGGCGCGGGCGGTGGAGGTGGACGAGGCCTACGGGAAGCGTCTGGACGCCTTGACCAACGGGACCTACACGTGCGTAGAGACCAGTGGCACCCACAGCCCGGGCCTGCCCAACCAGCCCCAGGCGGGGTGGTCGCCCACCCAGGTCGCGTTCTGGTGGGCGTCCCTGACCCAGGCCGAGAAGCAGGCCATAATCACCGAGCACCCCGAGTGGATTGGCAACCTCGACGGCATCGACATGGCCTCACGCAGCCAGGCCAACCTCAACCGACTCTCGGTAGAGCTCGCCGCAGCCCAAGCAGAGTACGACAAATTCGTTAAAGATCGCGACGAGTTGCTGAGGAAGAATATTGATCAGAAATATCCGGAAGAGGAGCAGATGGAGAAGGCCAAGAACAAGCTCGATGACCTCCAGAAGATCCAAGAGAATCTCACTGCCCATCCCGATCGCTCGCTGCTGGTCCTGGACATCTCAGGACCTAAGCGGGTGCGCGCGGCTGTTGCTATTGGTGACGTGGACACCGCGGATCATGTGGCCACCTTCGTGCCCGGCATGGGAACCAACCCCGCAGACAAGCTGGACGAGTACACGGGTAATGTTCAGCGCCTTAAGGATCGTATGGATTATGCCCAGAATGGTAGTTGTGCGACTATTGCCTGGCTTGGCTATGACGCCCCGCCCGGGTTCCTTGAGCCCGGTTGGGGAGATGTCACTGAGGTCGACCTGGCGAGGGACGGTGCTGAGAGACTGAGTTCCTTTGTTGAGGGTATTAACACCTCGCGGGCGGTGTCGGGGGCCAGTAAGCCCCATCAGACGGTGTTGGGGCACTCCTACGGGTCAACCACGGCGGGCTTCGCCGCCGACCATGTGCGGGCCGGGGTGATCGACGACCTGGTCCTGTTCGGGTCACCGGGCGCAGGAGTGCACGATGTACGTGAGTACAACCTGACTCCGGGACACGTCTACGCCTCGGCAGTGGACAGTCACGACATTGTCCAGGGGCTGGGGACGGACGAGGACTTCGGTGTCGACCCGATGGATCTTGACGGTGTCACCCATATCTCGGGTGACGTGCCGGAGCCGGATGGTTACGGCTGGATGTTCAGCCCCACCGGGCGTCATGGCACGTACATGAACGAGGGGTCCCCTGCTCTTGAGGACATGGCCAGGGTCGCGGCAGGGGTGTACCAGTGAGGCATGTCCGTGGCTGCCTGTCGACCCTGGCAATAGTGGTGGCCTTGGTTGCTACTGTCTCGTGCGCGAGGTCGGGTAACGATGATGAGCGGCACCTGTGGTGGGACGGGTCTGCCCCGTTCAAGGAGCGTCAGAGTATCCAGGCCTACCAGGAAGTAGTGGAGGCCAGGCTGGGTGAGTTCGTGGCCGAGCTCACCCCCAGCAGCGGGAGCGTATCACTTCTAGGAACCTCGAACCTAAGTCCTTGCAAGGGCGGAGGCTATGAGTTGTATATGGCAATTATTGCTTTCGCGCTTCCGGTGGAGTACTCGCGGGCCAGGGATCTGGCCGAGCACCTGTTCCCCACCATAGGCCTGGACACCATTACCGATGACGCTAAGAATAGCGTGTCTTTCCATGACAAGGTCAACGGTGGGGACATCCATCTTACAATCAACGCAAAGGGAGGAGTGTCGATTGGCGGGGTCTCGGGGTGCCGTCCCAGTCGGGACGGGACCGACCCGCGCACTACTCGCACCCCACCGGAATGGGAGGCCAGCCTCCCCCTCTACCAGTACCCCTCGCACACACCCACGCCACCCAGGACACAACCCACGCCAGCAACACCGACCACGCCCACTGTGTCACCGACTCCAGGCTGACCGACAGCCTATTTCGCGCACCTGGATTCCCGATCGGAACGAGGCCAGCACCTATGAACCACAGACCCACCATCACCCAGGCATCGGTTCGTATCCCGCCTGCGGTATCCCCGGTTCTTGAGGACATGGCCAGGGTCGCGGCAGGGGTGTACCAGTGAGGCGGGTCCGTGACTGCCTGACGGCCCTGGCAATAGTGGTGGCCTTGGTTGCTACTGTCTCGTGCGCGAGGTCGGGTAACGATGATGAGCGGCACCTGTGGTGGGACGGGTCTGCCCCGTTCAAGGAGCGTCAGAGTATCCAGGCCTACCAGGAGGTGGTGGAGGCCAGGCTGGGTGAGTTCGTGGCCGAGCTCGCCCCCAGCAGCGGGAGCGTATCACTTCTGGACACATCTAGACTGTACCCCTGCAAAGGCGGAGGCTATGAGTTGTACACTGCGTCTATTGCCTTTGCGCTTCCGGTGGAGTACTCGCGGGCCAGGGAGCTGGCCGGGCGCCTGTTCCCCACCATAGGCCTGGACACCATTACCAACGACGACCATGACGGCGCCTTCTTCCACGACAAGGTCAACGGCGGAGACATCGACATCATGATCAACGCAAAAGGAGGAATATCAATTGGCGGGGTCTCGGGGTGCCGCCCCAGCCGGGACGGGACCGACCCCCGCACCACCCGCACCCCACCGGAGTGGGAGGCCAGCCTCCCCCTCTACCAGTACCCCTCACACACACCCACACCGCCCAGGACACAACCTGCGCCAGCACCGCCGTCCGCACCTATTACGTCATCGAGTCCAGGCTGACCAACGGCTTAGTCCGCGCACCTGGATTTCCGATCGGAACGAGGCCAGTATCTATGAACCACAGACCCACCATCACCCCGGCAGCAGTCCGCATCCTGCCTACGATGCCCCCTGCTCTTGAGGACATGGTTAGGGTCGCGGCGGGGGTGTACTCGTGAGGCGGGTTCGTGGCTGCCTGTCGACCCTGGCAATAGTGGTGGCCTTGGTTGCTACTGTCTCGTGCGCGAGGTCGGGTAACGATGATGAGCGGCACCTGTGGTGGGACGGGTCTGCCCCGTTCAAGGAGCGTCAGAGTATCCAGGCCTACCAGGAGGTGGTGGAGGCCAGGATGGGCGAGTACGTGACTATCGTAAAGGCCAACAGCGGCCCGACCGTGGTCAGAGTCCCCTCCATTATCGTGTCTTGTCGAGGTGGTTACGAGATGACCACTGCTATTGTAGCTTTTGAAATGCCGGTTGACGGAGAGTGGGCCAAGGCGCTGGCCAAGGAGATGTTCGCCGAGGTCGGCCTGACCACCATCACCAACGACGACGAGGACGGCATGTTCCTCCACGACGAGACCAACGGCGGCTTCGTGAACTTCGGACTGAACGGGGACAGGGGCGTGGCCCTCTACGCCACCTCCGGGTGCCGCCCCAGCCGCGACGGATCTGACCCGCGCACAACCCGCACCAGACCCCAGTGGGAGACAGACATCCCCGCCTACAAGCCACCCACCACCACACCCACACCACCCACGCCACGACCCAGGCCAGCACCAGTCATGCCCGGTCCTGGTCTTACGTCCAGCCCTGGCTGACCTGGCCGGAAGACAGCGAGGACCCACACCTCGCCTCTGCATACAGCCAGCAGGAAGGCGATAAAGGTACAAACGAGGGTACAACTGGGCTGGCTCAGTCACCGGCCCAGACCCGCCACGACGCGCCGACACCTGCTCGCAACCATCACGCAGACTCGCTCTGACCTGCGCAAACACCACACGTCGAGACACCACGACAAGTTCGGGCGCCTTGGGAGACCGAACCTCTTCTCAGGAGCGTACTCCCACGCTACAATAAGACGCATCCCACCCCTCTATCCCCCGAGCCGAGGTTCCCATGAGTGACACAAGCATCGACACAGACGAGGTCGCCACCGCCAGCGGGCGCTTCAGGACAGAGGCGGTACCCGAGGCCGAGAACGCCAAGACCAATGTTGACACCCTGAGCATTAACCAGCTCTCCCAAGGCAAGTGGGGCAGCGAGTCAGGACCGACCGACTTTCGGAGCAAGTACCACTCCTACCTTTCCAGCCTGAAGAACACCCTGACCATTCTCCAGAAGGAGCTGGACGATTTCTCTGTCGCCCTGGCCAAGACTGCAAGCTCCTTCGACACCCACGAAGAGGACATTGTTGAGCAGCTTCGCTCCATCTACACGCAGCTCACGTCGGACAACAGGCTCATTAACCCGCCTCGCATAATCACGACAACCCACTATAGCGACCCGAACGACATTCCAATGAACGCCCCGGAGAGCCCTGCGTACGCCCCACAGGCTCGTATGGGGCTGCCAGGCGAGATAGAAACGACCGAGCCGGCTGACTAGCGCACTCACTCAAGCATCTCACGCGGACCCAGGATCCCGCCGGGCCAGCACTCCGCAGGCGCAGACAACATTGACGCCCCCTTTACAAACCATCTCCGCAGGTTTACCCAGAAAGCAAGAAGTATGAGCAGCTACTCCCGGCTCATGGCCGTTATCGACCCCAGCAACTACGACGACTCCGCCGACAACGACGCGGCGACGTCGGCCCTGAACGCTCTTGAGGAGTGCGCCACCAAGGCCCAGGCGATCCTCGACTCAATGAAGAACTCTGACAACCCCGCTATCGGCGGCCCCCTGGAGGTCGCCGTCTCCGCCTGGGTAAACGACTACATCCGCCGCATCCGGGAGCATAAGACGGACCTGGAGACCGCCCGGAGCCACTACACCACCGCCCGCGCGGCAATGAAGACGGCCGCCGTGCAGGCCCAGTCCCTGCCCACCGACAGCGCCATCAGCGAGTACTGCGACACTATTACCGGCAACGATACTGGAAATACTAGCACGACTAGCGGCACCGGCACCACAGGCAACACTAGTGGTGACGGTGGTTTCAGTACGGTCGTCGTTGCGGGATTAATCGTAGGAGCCGCAGCCTACAAGTGGGGGTTGATTCTGCAGCAGACGGCCGAGCGTGAGAGGCTTGCCAAGGAGTACCTCGATACCATGAACAGCACCATGACCGCGGAGGCGACCAGCCTTCTGACGCCTCCCTCCGGGGGCTCTCCCTGGGGAAGCCCGGACACCGGCTACGGGGCCGCCTACACTGGCGGCCCCCGTTCCTCCGGGGGCCTGGGCGGTCCTGGCGGCGCAGGGGGCACGGTGCCCGCCCCGGACCTGGCGGGCTCGGTCACGTCACCGCCTCCTGCCCTGGGCGGGGCGATCCTGAGCAACCGTCCCCCGGAGGCCAGCATGCGTGACTGGGTCTTCCCCGCACCTGGTGAGCCGGGCAGCCGCAGCAACCCCATTACAGACCCCGAGCAGCTCAAGGGACTGGATCTGCTGCACACACCTGTTAACCAGCGTATGACCTCCGACGGCCCCGTCGGCGGGCACCTGCCTCCGCCGGTGGACAACGCCTTTGACCCCGCCTGGCGTACCGGCTTCCTCGGTCAGGCCCTCGGCGGCCGTACTGGCGCCGGTGACCTGGCCATGGCGGGCGGCGTCATCGGCGCGGGAGCTGTCGCCGCCGTGGCCCGCAGCGGTATGAGCGGCCTGGCCGGCCTGTCCGCCACAGGAGCAGGGGGTCTGTTCTCCCGGGTCCCCGGCGGGGGCATCCTGTCACCCTCGTCCGCGGCGGCCGCTCGGGGAGGAACGGGGATGGTGCCTCCCCTCATGGGCGGGGCCCCGGCGGGTACGGACTCCGGCAAGACAGCGGGCTCCAAGGGCAAGGGAGCAGCGGGCCACACCGGGCAGGACGCCAAGAAGGACGACAAGAAGCGTCAGAGGAAGCGCAAGGGCCACATCCTGCGCCCGCAGGACGCCGCCCCCGAGACGGTAGACGGGCAGGCGCAGGGTGCTGGCAGCCTCAACGACCTGCAGCCCATTGAGACCCAGGAGGACGACCGGTGGTGAAGGCCCCGGCCACCGGCAGCAGCTCCTGAAGCGTTTCAGGACTGCGGAGGGGTCCAGGCCAGCTGGGCCATGACCAGCCCCAGGTCCCGGGAGACCACCTGGGCCCGGCCCGGCGCTGAGCGCACCGGGCGGACCCGACCGACGACCACGCCCTCGTCAGGGCTGCCTGACAGCAGGATCCCGGTGGCCCCCAGCTCGGTCATGGCCTGGAGGATCGGCTCGTAGGCGGCCCGCGAGGCCCCACCCATACGCCGGGTCACCAGGACGTGCAGGCCGACGTCCCGGGCCTGGGCCATGAACGGCTGCAGGGGCAGCAGCGGGCTGCTACCCGGGGACGCGGCCACCAGGTCGTAGTCGTCCACCAGGATCCACACCTCTGGTCCCGTCCACCAGGAGCGGTGGCGCAGCTGCTCGCTCGTCACCTGGTCCCCCGGCATACGCTCCTTGAAGATACCCGTCAGGCCACCGATCTGGTCCTGGGCGGTCTCGCGTGTGGTCAGGTAGCCCGCCAGGTACTCCTCAGGGATCTCCCCCAGCAGCGTACGACGCACGTCCACCACGAAGATCTGGGCCTCCCGGGGCGTGCACAGGCGCGTGATCTCCCTGGCCACCGAGCGAAGGAAGGTCGTCTTACCCGACTTGGAGTCACCGAAGAGGTACATAAAGGGCTCGGTGCGCGGCCACATGACCAGCGGCCCCAGGCGGGACTCCTCCACCCCCAGCAGGATCGGCGCCTGGGGGCCCCGGGCCTGGCGGTCCACGCCGGGCAGGACGGCGACCTCCTCCAGGGTGACCCGCTCGGGCAGCAGCCGCAGCCTGGGCCCGGGACCGGCCGGGACGGCCTGCGCTATGCGCTCCAGGGTGTTCCGGACGCCCTGCCCCAGGGTGTCCGGGTCGTGGTCGCCGTCGGCACGCGGCAGGGCCACGAGGATCTGGTGCCCGCCCGCTCCCACGCCCCGTCCCGGGCGCTCCTGCGGGACCGCCTCCGCCACCTTGCGACCGAAGCAGGACTCGCCGGCGTCCCCCAGGTGCATCTCCAGCCGGGTACTCACAATGTCCTGGATCTGCTGGCGCATGTCATTCCACCGCTGGGTGCTGACCACCAGGTGCACCCCGTAGGTCAGGGCCCGCGCCATCATCTTCTGGATACGCATGTCCACGTCGTCAAGATCGGCCCTGAGGCTGCCCCAGCCGTCCACCACCAGGAAGACGTCCCCGTAGCCGTCGTCGAACCGCCCCTGGGCCCGGCCCTGGCGGTAGGTGGCGATCGAGTCGATCCGGTTAGCCCGGAAGTAGCGCTCCCGGTCCGTCAGGATCCCCTCGATCTCCGCGAGCATCCGGTTGACCATGTCGACACGGTCCCGGGTGGCCACGCCCGCCACGTGGGCGGCGCCGTCAAAGGCCGTGAAGGTCCCGCCCCCGAAGTCCATAATGTAGAACTGCACCTCCTGCGGGGTGTGGGTCAGGCTCAGCGCCATGACCAGGCTGCGCAGCGCCGTCGACTTGCCCGCCAGCGGGCCTCCGACCACGGCCACGTGGCCGTTGGCCCCGGACAGGTCCACCTCCAGCGCCTCCCGCCTCTGCTCCAGCGGCAGGTCCACCACACCCAGCGGCACCCGCAGGCGCCCCCGCTCACGCCAGGACATGGAGACCAGGCCCAGGCGGGGGACCAGCGCCAGGTCCGGCATGAGGGAGTCCATGGTGTCGGGCACCTCCAGGGGCGGCAGCCACACCTGGTGCGCGGGCGTGCCCTGACCTCGCATGCGGGCTACCGCGATATCGATCTCGGTCATGCCCTCCCAGCGCTCGTCCCCCGCCACCACCGGGACCGCACTGGGCTCCTCCTGGCTGGGGGCCGGGGGGCTCTCCAGCTCCAGCACCGGCGTGGTGGTAAAGGGCAGGACCTTGATCGCCGCCGTCGGGGCACCTGCCCCCACCCGGCTGACCACCCGGCGGGCCGGCGGAGGAGTCGCCACGTAGGAGGCCCGGAAGCGGATCAGCTGGTCCGTGCCCGGCTTGAGGTAGCCCACGCCGGGGAAGGCCGGCAGCTCGTAGGCGTCCGGCACCCCCAGGACGTCACGGGACTCCGGGGCGGAGAAGGTCCGCAGGCCGATCCGGTAGGACAGGTGGGAGTCCAGTCCCTTCAGGCGCCCCTGCTCCAGGCGCTGGGAGGCCAGCAGGAGGTGGATGGACATGGAGCGCCCCAGGCGTCCGATCGCCACAAAGAGGTCGGCGAACTCCGGCTTGGCGCTCAGCAGCTCGGAGAACTCGTCCAGGATAATGAACAGGGCAGGCATCGGGGGCAGGCAGTGGCGCCCCGCCAGCCGGTCCGCCTCGTAGTCCGAGACGTTGGCGTAGTTGCCCGCCTGGCGCAGCAGCTCCTGACGGCGCACCATCTCCCCACGCAGGGCCTCCTGCATACGGTCCACCAGGCCCAGCTCGGACTCCAGGTTGGAGATCATGGCCGAGACGTGCGGCAGGTCGGCCATGCCCGCGAAGGTGGCCCCGCCCTTGAAGTCCACCAGGACGAAGTTGAGCTGCTCCGGGGGGTGAGTCAGGGCCATGGCCAGCACCAGGGTGCGCAGCACCTCCGACTTGCCCGAGCCCGTGGCCCCGATGAGCAGGCCGTGGGGCCCCATCCCCATCTGCGCGGACTCCTTAATGTCCAGGAGCACCGGGGCGCCCTCCGGGGTCACGCCGAAGGGGACGCGCAGGCGGTCGCGCCCCTCCCGCCGCCTCCACTGGACCTGCGGGTCGAAGTCGCGGATATCACCGATGTTCAGCAGCTCCATGAGGTCCACGGAGCGCTTGGGGTCGGACTGACCCTCCGGGGCCTGGGAGTCGGGGCGCTCCTCCTCGCTCCAGGGCGCCATGCGCCGGGCCACGGCCTCGGCCTGGGCGACCCCCACGACATCGGGTACCGCCAGGGACGGCTTACGGTCCCTGAAGACGACCTCCATGGTGCCCTGGCCCGTCCGGGCGCCGGGGTGCATGAGCAGACGCACGGTGGTCGGGGAGGTCAGCGGCCCCCAGGAGGTCATGAGACGCACCACGCTCACCCCGGCCGTGCCCTCGGAGGAGCCCAGGCGGGTACCAGCTGGCAGGGCCACGCCGTCGACCACCAGCAGGACGTGCGGCCAGGGCGTCATGGCGTCACGGGCCTGGAACGGCGGCCGGGTGGTGACGTCCTCCCCCAGCAGGTCGGCGAGCTCCACCGGATCCGTGGTCACCATGCGGGCCCCGCCCAGGGCGTCACTGACCTGTGTGGACCGGGCGTGCGGCAGCCACTTGACCCACTCCCACTGGCTGCGGTGCTCCTGGGCGCACAGCACCGCCACCCGCAGCAGGGCGGGGGACACGAAGGTGGCCAGGTGGCAGACCATGGCGCGCACCTGGGCCCGGGCGGCGTCCGGCTCACCGCACACCTCGACCAGGCCGAACTCATTGAGCATGACGCCGCAGGGCACGTCGTCCAGGCTGGAGTGGGTGGCCAGGAACCGGCTCATGGCGGAGTGGCAGACCACGTCCGGGTTGGCCAGGGCAGGCAGCTCAGGCTTCACCAGCTCCATGGACAGCTCCTGGGAGGAGGAGCCCATGCGCACGTTGAGGACGTCGGGCGCGCTGGCCTCCCGCTCCCACAGCCGCCTGCCGTCCTGGGCGATGAGCACCAGGGCGTCCGGGTCCGGCAGGTACCAGCTGGTGAAGGCGCGCTGGCGGGAGGCCACCTCCCGTACCGTCTCACGTACCTGCGCCAGCTGGCCCAGGTACTCCCGGCGCAGGTTGCCGACGGTGCGGTGGTGGGTACTGACCTGCCGGTAGATGTTGAAGCCGACCATGGTCACCATGGCCACCACCATGACCCCGGCCATGAGCAGCATGCGCGTGTTCTGCCCCTGGGACATGGCCATAAAGACCATGACCCCCATGGACCCCATCATGGGGATGACGGTGACCAGGATATTGCCCACCCCAGCGGGCTCGGCCCGGTCAGGCGGGGTGGTCAGGGGAATCTGCCCGGTCGGGAGCTCGGGCTTCCCAGCAGGGTCACTCTGGGCGGGTTGGGCTGTCATCGCATCCTCCTGGTCCACGGGCACGGCGCTCCGACAGTGTGATCCTAGCGTCAGCAGGGCGGGGTGAGTCATACTAGCGTTACCAGCGCGAGCCCCCGGCCGACCCAGCCCAGGGCGAGCCCACCCTGCCCTTAACTCCCTGACCGGACGGAGGTCCCATGGCCGTACCCCTGGCCTGCGCCACCGTCCTGGGCGCCACGGGACGCCAGGACGTCTCCGTACCGTCAGGCACCACCGTGGCCGGCCTCATGGCCATGCTCAGGATCGACCTGACCGACGGGGTCGTGCTCACCCGCTCCGACGGCGTCCCGGCCGACCCCGGCAGCGTCATCGGCGCCGACCTGCCCTCCGGCGTCGTCCTGAGCGTCAACGACTCCCGCAAGTCCTCCCCCAACGCCCAGCGCTCGGCGGCCCGTCAGAGCCGGGACGCCTGGTTCCGGCCCGTCCTGGTCCTGACCGTGCTCCTGGGCCTCCTGGGACTGGCCGAGGCCCTGACAGTGGTCATGCCCCTGAGAGGGGTGTGGCAGCCGCCAGCCCGGGTGCGCCTGGGGGCGGCCACGCTCACGGCGGGCGGGATCCTGGCGCTCATGCGCACCTCGAGGGCCCGGCGGACCCCCTGGCTCCTCATGGTCCTGAGCCTGCTGCTCGGTGCGGCCGCCACGGGCCTGATCACCCCGGCCTCGTCGCTGGCCCCCTCCCTGCTGGCACCGGTAGGGGCCGTGGGGGCCCTGACCGGCTGCCTCCTGCTGTGGCTCCTGGGCGGTGACGTGGTGGCCAGCACCCTGGCAGCCGTGTGGGGAGCGGCGACGGCCCTGACCCTGGCCCTGTCCTGGACGGGCACCCCGCTGAGGGACCTGGCGCCGGTGGCCCTGGCCCTGGCCGTCCTGGCCTGCGTGAGCGTGCCCGCCCTGGCCCTCAAGGTGCCTGACACCCAGCTGCTGGACCTGCCCCTGGTCACCACCTCCGCCACGACCGTCCGCGCCCCCGAGGTCAGGGCCCCGTCACGGATCACCGCCCCGCGCGTCAACCGGACCCTGAGGGAGGCGTCCCTGCGTGCCAACACCCTCCTGACGGTCTTCTGCCTCCTGGCCTGCGTCAGCGCCCCGGCGACTGCCTCGCTCATGGAGACGTCCACCTGGCCGGGACGCTGCGCGATCGCCCTCATGGCGACCGCGGCACTGGCCATGGCGGTGTTCCCCCGCAACCGTCGGGAGAGGTGCTCACGGATCCTGCCGCGGGCCAGCGCCCTGGCCCTTCTGCTCGCGGCCTCCCGCTCGCCCGCCGTCACCAGGGTGCTGGACGCCCAGGGGCTCGCCGTCGTCCTGCTGGCCACCGGGCTGGTGGTGGTGGGCGGCTGCCTGCTGGTCACCCGGGGCGAGGCCTCGGCCCTGGTGGGGCGGATGGCCGACCTGCTGGAGTCCTTCTGCGTGCTGGTGGTGCTGCCCTCGGCGGTGGTGGCCGCTGGCCTGTTCGACCTCATCCGGCGGGTGGCCTCGTGAGCCCGGCCTCAGCCACGTCACGGCTCCTGGCCCTGCTGGTGGACGCCCTGGTGCTGCTGGCGGCGGGACTGGTGGGCTGGGCGCTGCTGGACTCCCAGGTGCTGGCGGCCATGACCGCGGTGGAGGCGCTGGCGGTGCTCACCCTGGTCCGGGCGGTGACGGGGCGCTCCCCCGGGGCCCTGGCGACCCGGACCGCGATGGTACGGGCGGGGACGCAGACGGCCCCGGGCCTGTGGCCCGCGCTCGCCCGGCAGGCCCTGCTCGTGGCCCTGGGGCTGACGGTCCTGGGTCCGGTGGTCACGGTGGCCCTGAGCCGGGACGGCCGGGACTGGGTGGACCGGCTGGTGGGGACGGGTGCGGTCGACCTGCGTGAGCGCCACGACTCCACGCCCCAGGAGGTCCTGGTCAATGTCCCTACCTCCCAGGGCGTTCCCGAGCCCCAGGCCTCCCCCGCCCTGGCCTGGCAGGGACCCTCGCACCCCGGTCGCCCGGTGGGGTCTGGCAGCTTGGTGGGTGAAGGCGGTCTGGCGGAGCCCGGGCGCTTGGTGGGGTCTGGCAGCTTGGCGGGCCTTGGTAGCCCGGTGGGTGAAGGCGGTCTGGCGGGGCTGGGGCCCGGGCGGGCAGGACCTGAGCAGACCGGGCCAGGTCAGGTGGGACCGGGTCCGGAGCCTGACTGGGAGAGCCCCAGGACGGCCCCGGTGGCGCCGTCCCATCCGGGCCCCGTGGCGTCGCGCCCGGATCCCGCGGCGCGCCCCTTCCTGCCCGAGCCTGTCGTGCCGCTGTCCCCCACCCCGGGCGGGCTGCCCTCGCCAGTACCCCAGCCCCTCTCACCGACTCCGCCAGCCCCGCCCACCCGTCCTGAGGCAGCAGCGTCCCCCGAGCCGGTACCGGATGAAGAGCCAGCGCCAACCGTGGGGCCGGCACCAGTCGTAGGGCCGGAGCCGGATGCGGGACTGGACGCGGGGCTGGCGCCAAGTGCAGGACCAGTGCCAGTCGCAGAACCGGCGTACGACCGCGACAGCCTCGATACGGACGCCGACGCAGGGCCAATGCCAACTGCGGGGATGGAGCCGGACGTGCCTCCCGCTGCTCCCGCACCGCAGGACCCGGCGGCCCAGCTGCCTGCGGAGACACCACCTGCTCCCGCGGCACGGCAGCCTGGTCCCGTGAGGCCACCGCAGCTGGCCCCGGTGGCACCGTCCCTACCGGAACCGGTCGAGCAGCCGACGCCGGTGCTCCAGCCGCTCCCCCTCGTGAGCGCACCCTCCTCGGCCTCCCCCGCTGCACCAGCGCCCGGCACCCCGGACGACACCGCCCCCGAGCCGGAGCAGGCCCCGCTGGCATCCGGCACCCCGGACGACGCTCCTGACCTTGCGCAGACTCCTGACAATGACGCCGACGTTCCCGCTGACCACGACGTCGCCTCTGAGCCGGAGCAGGCCCCACCCCACGATCAGGAGCACAGCGCCCCCAGCCCG
>ERZ772986.412-NODE-412-length-27349-cov-3.203085_pt1 | contig 27349 bp, 22 predicted proteins | sample MGYA00511898_ERZ772986 | MGnify/ENA primary metagenome ERZ772986 (study PRJEB29015, sample SAMEA2737934) | human oral metagenome | biome: human oral; feature: human-associated habitat; material: dental | place: China | collected 2148 ... | reverse complement strand
GATCCGCCCATCTCGTGAATGCAGCTGAGTAGCAGGTCATGAGTCATGGGACGTTTGATTGGTGCACCCTCTATACCGGTCGAGATGATCGTCGCTTCGACGACGCCAATTCGAATGGGAAGCTTTATACTCTCCTCATCTTTGTGCGCAGTTCGTGGTCTCAGCACGATGAGTGAAGACACCGGACCTGCACCGACCATGATGGCTTGAATGTCCATGCGTACCATAGCCCATCACCCATGTCCCTGGGGTTTTAAGAGACCCCATCCATACTTGTTTAAGCCACTTTCGTTGGTACATGGTACACGTATGGCGGCACAATGCAAGGAGTGGTCTTGTAGAGCGAAGAAAGTTGAGAATTTCCTGACTAAACAGTTGACCTATCGGCTCAACGCGTGTAATATACTTCTCTGCGTTGGGCCCGTAGCTCAGTTGGTCAGAGCGTCCGGCTGATAACCGGGAGGTCACAAGTTCGAACCTTGTCGGGCCCACCAGACTTTGATAATAAACACCCCAGCGTGAGCCGAGTCGCCGCTGGGGCGACTATTGTAAGGGGCGCGGTCCCGCCGCGACGCACAGACGGGGACGTAGCTCAGCTGGGAGAGCGCGGGCTTTGCAAGCCTGAGGTCGTGGGTTCGATCCCCATCGTCTCCACCATAGAAAAGTAGCCCAGGGGCATCGTCGCCCCTGGGTTTTTTCTCGTGGACTTGGCCCGTGTCGCATGTGCTGTGACAAGCCGTCGTCCCGCAGCCCCTGATGAGGCACACGGCTGAGGTACGCGGCGGAAAGTGGTTGCGGCTGCGTGCACACGATTTCAAAACGTGTGCATGGCATCGGACTTTGCCCAGGTTGCGAAGGGCTCTGTGCACACGTTTTCGATTTGCGTGCACGGGGCGTGCGGATAGGATGCCGAACAGGATGCGCTAGGGGGACAGCAAGCCAGGGGGATGTGGACGGCGCGCTCTTAGCGTTCTTAATGAGGACTTAACATCCTCTCTGCTGTACTAGTCAGCGTGAAGAAGGGGGAGCACATGGAGACAAGGTCGATTGGCGTCCTGAGCTTTCGTCGTATAAGGGTTACACCTATGCTGCTGGTGGTCCTCGGTGGCACGTTTGTCGCCTACGGGGCCTACCGAGGAGAGGTCCATACCGTTCTCGCCAAGGCGATACGGATATGCCTCGAGTGCGTGGGCATCGGGTAGGTGCATACGATGAAGACGATGTTCTCGCGTGTCGGGGCGTTCCTGCGCAGGAGAGGGACCGTACAGGCAATAGCCGCCTTCCTGACCAACCCCCACATCCCTAATTTCCTCGAGGGGACTATTTACACCGGTACGGCGAAGTCGGTCTGCGTCCCGGGACTTAACTGCTATTCGTGGCGTTCCAGGCGGTTGTCGGGTCCTCCAAGTTCAGTTTCTCTTACTATATAACTGGGATTCTGATCCTCATAGGAACGCTTCTGGGAAGGTTCGTATGTGGTTTCCTCTGTCCCTTCGGCTGGGTTCAGGATCTGCTCAACAAAATCCCGTTTCCCAAGAAGCTCAGCACGAGGAGACTCAAAGGCCTGCGTTACCTCAAGTATGGCATCCTGGTCGTAATGGTCTGGGCCCTTCCCGCCCTCATCCAGAATTCCGTGGGGATGGGAGACCCGTATTTCTGCAAGTACGTATGCCCGCAGGGCATACTTGAGGGCGCCATCCCGCTGTCCCTTGCCGATGCGAGCATCAGGGCCGCGTTGGGCAGCCTCTTCACCATGAAGTTCAGCATACTGGCGACAATTGCGCTTTTGAGCATCATGTTCTATCGACCGTTCTGCAAATGGATCTGCCCCCTCGGGGCCTTCTATTCGCTGTTCAACAAGGTCTCTCTCCTGCAATACCATGTCGATGCGGACAAGTGCGTCAAATGTGGCAAATGCGCCCGTGTCTGCAAGATGGATGTCGACATAACCAAGAACTCCTCCTCTCTCGAGTGCATACGCTGCGGCGAGTGCGCCAAGGCTTGCCCCGTCAAAGCGATCGAGGTTGACCTGACCCTTGTCAAGGCCAAGCTCGCCCGGCCAGACGCCTCCGCAGGCAAGCATGCGTAGGCCGCGGCATCCGGTATCGGGGGCGATGAAAGCGGTTATGCACCGGCCGTGAGGCCGGCAGCCATACGTACGGTGGGAAATGTTTCAGAAAGGAAGCGCTATGAAGGAAGTTACGAAGAAGGCCCTGGTCTCTGCCGCAGGAATCCTCATGACCATCTCCCTGGTCGGCTGTGGAGCGAACTCGAAGAGCCAGTCGACGGAAACGGCCCCAGACGCGGCGGCGGCCGTCGAGTCCGGATCGACGGACGTCCCGCCCGAGGCGGCGTCAAAGCTGCACCTCAAGGGCGGCGATGCGTTCCCCAACTTCGAGGCCACGAACATCTCCAACGACGAGACCGTCACCAACGAGGTGTTCAAGAAGAACAAGGTCACGGTCCTGTCGTTCTGGTTCAACGGCTGCACGAGCTGCGTGAAGGAGATGCCGCTCCTCCAGGAGCTGAGCGACAAGTACAAGGACCAGGGCGTCAGCGTCCTTGGGGTCAACGCCGAGGCTGGGTTTACCGATGACGCCAAGAAGGAGGGACAGGACATTCTCTCGAAGCAGGGGATCACGTACGACAACATCGCCTTCAACTCCAAGAGCGACGCAAACCAGGTGATCGAGGGCCTCACGGCCTTCCCGACCACGATGGTCATCGACCAGGACGGCAAGCTCGTCGGCGACCCCATCACCGGTGGCCTCAACAAGCTCGAGGGAAGCGAACTCCTCAAGCGCGTCGATGAGGCGCTGGCCAAGGCGAAGGACAACTAGGCCAAGGGACAACCAGGCCTCCCGTGCGGGAACGACACGCGTCGGGGATCGTCTGACATCGGGTATCTCCGGTTCGCTAGTATCTTTTGCAGAGGGGATCGCGCCTCGTGCCGTCCGGCTCGGGGCGCGATTCGCATAGGCGTTTGAGGGGGAGTGACAACTTTGAAGATCCTCGTGGTCGAAGACGAGCGTGAACTTCTCGAGTCTATCGGTGAAGGTCTCAGAATAGACGGATATTACGTCGACCTCCTTGACAATGGGACCGAAGCGCTTGAGATGGCCCAGATAGAGCCCTATGACCTGATCCTGCTGGACCTCAACCTCCCTGGCATCGATGGGCTCGAACTGCTACGGACGCTGAGGGCCCAGCATTCGGAGACCAAAGTGCTCATACTCTCCGCTCGCTCGGCGGTCTCCGACCGTATCGTTGGCCTGGACGCAGGGGCAGACGACTACCTTGTGAAGCCCTTCGCCTTTGGAGAGCTCGAGGCCCGGGTGCGCAACCTCCTGAGACGCGAGTACACGCAGGGGGAGACGTTCCTCGACTGCGGGGACCTTCGCTTTGACACGACCACCCGCAGGCTCAGCGCCAAGGGCGTCGAGATCAGCCTTACGAAGAAGGAGACCGCGATACTGGAGTACCTCATGCGCCACAAGGGCCGCGTGGTAAGCAGCGAGGAGCTGTTGTCACATGCTTGGGACAGCAGCGTCGACCCGTTCAGCAACTCGGTGAGGGTGCACATCTGCTCGCTCAGAAAGAAGCTGCGATCCGTGCTCGGGTGCGACCCCATATCCAACAAGATCGGAGAGGGCTACTATCTGACGGAGAAGGACGACCATGGTGGGCGTTAGCGGCCTGGCGAAGGCAATGCGTTCGGTGCGCACGCAGCTTACCCTCCTCATGGTCGCCCTGCTCGTCTGCTGCTGCGCCGTGCTGACCCTGCTCGTGTACCGATCGACCTCCGCGCTGCTCGAGCTCGCGGCCACTCAGTCCCTGCAACGGGGCAACCTTTCCATCATCCTCGATGTGGACGGCATCGAGCGGGCGATTCTCTCCGACACGCTTTCCATCTTGGCCCTCGTGGTTGTCGTCGGCAGTTGGGCGGCGTATCTTCTGGCAGGACGCTACACGAGGCCCATCAAGCAGCTTTCCTCACGCGTGCGCGCCATCGAGCCAAGCACCCTTTCCGAACCGATCGAGGTCGACGGCGGCGAGGAGATCAAGGAGCTCGTGAGATCGTTCAACCAGATGACCTGCCAGCTGGATGAGGCGTTCGCGATGCAGAGGCGCTTCTCCGCCAGCGCTGCGCACGAGCTGAGGACGCCGCTCGCCGTGCTGCGCACGCGTATCGACGTGTTCAGGAAGAAGGAGAGGCAGCAGACTGAGTATGACGAGCTGGTCAACACGATGGAGACGTATGTCAACCGACTCTCCTCCCTCGTCGGCAACCTCCTCGAGCTCACGGACACGGGGGAGCTGCCCGACGTCCAGCGCGTGTCCCTCGATTCGGTTCTCGCCCATGTCGCAGCAGACCTTGGTCCCCTTGCCCACGAGAGCAACGTCTCGCTCTCTTGCCACGCCCAGCCCGTCTCGGTCATGGGCAACGCGAGCCTTCTCTACCGTGCCTTCTACAACCTGGCCGAGAATGCCATCCGCTACAATTTTAATGGCGGAAAAGTCGAGCTGCAGCTCTCCGCGTCAAGGGAAGGGGCCGTGGCCACCGTTTCCGACACGGGCGTGGGCATTGCGCCCGACGTACGGGAGCTTGTGTTCGAACCCTTCTACCGAGTCAACAAGTCGCGCTCGCGCGAGTTTGGTGGCGCGGGCATAGGCCTCTCGCTTGTGAAGACCATCCTTGCCCGCCACGGTGCTCGCGTCGCCGTAGGCGAGAACCAGCCACAGGGATCCGTGTTTACGGTGACGTTTGGCGGTGGGGGAGAGGTGCTGACGGAGAGGGGCTGACAGCCTCGATCGTTCGGATGGGGGTCAGGGCGGCACGTCCGCCTCCGCCGCCGCGATTGCGAACGTCACTTTGTTTCGGTGTTGTGACCAGTGGCAGTTTTGGCTTGCGTGGTCGAGCACAGGAGCTAAAGTACCCCCAACCAGACATGCCACCTTGTGGCCCGTGACATCGAGAAGAGGGAAGCACCATGGCAAACGGCATTCAGCTCGCGCTGGTCCAGCGACGTCAGGCTCGACGAATCCTGCTGCGACGCCAGTGCGTGTTGTCCTAGTCACCGAGACGCTTCGTTCTCACCCATACATCTAGACTGCGACGACACCCGGCATCGCCGGGTTTTTTGTTGACCCGGAGGAGCCCTGGGGTCCACGAGCAGCATACCACTCGTCCGATCAGGAGACCCTGGCCGGGCGGGACGGGCATACGTCAAACACGGCGACCTTCGGGGAGTGGCGGCAATGGCAAGCTCAAGCAAGGAAAAGGTAGTTCTCGCGTACTCGGGCGGACTGGACACCTCTGTCATGGTGAAGTGGCTTCAGGTCGAGAAGGGCCTCGATGTCGTTGCGATCTGCTGTAACGTGGGACAGGAGTCCCAGGACCTGGGCTGGGTCAAACAGAAGGCCTTGGACATGGGCGCCGTCGCCGCCGAGTCGGTTGACATGCGCAGCGAATATGCCGACCAGATATTGACCAAGGCAATCGCCGCAAACGGTCTTTATGAGGGGACCTACCCGCTCCTCTCCGCCCTGTCCCGTCCCATGATATCGGCCTACATGGTCGAGGCGGCGCACCACCACGGTGCCGCCTACATTGCCCATGGCTGCACCGGCAAGGGTAACGACCAGGTGCGCTTTGAGACCTCAATACACGCGATCGACCCAACCCTCAGGGTCATCGCCCCCGTGCGGGATTGGGACCTGCTGACCCGTGAGCAGGAGATGGACTGGGCCGCCGCTCATGACGTGCCCGTGCCCACGACTGCTGATAAGCCCTACTCGATCGATGACAACCTCTTCGGCCGTGCCATCGAGTGCGGTGTCCTCGAAGATGCGTGGAGTGAGCCCCCGGCGGACATCTGGACGATGACCACAGACCCTGAGGACGCCCCCGACGCGCCATGCGAGGTCACCCTTGGCTTCGAGCGGGGAACGCCCGTCTCTCTGGATGGCACGGAGATGCCTCTGCTGGACCTCATCATCGAGCTCAATGGCATTGCGGGTGCCAACGCCTTCGGGCGCATCGACATGATCGAGGACCGTGTCATTGGCATCAAGAGTCGAGAGTGCTACGAGTGCCCGGCGTCACTCGCTCTGATCGGCGCGCACCAGGCCCTTGAGTCTATGTGCCTTGACCACGACACACTGCACTACAAGTCCGGCATCGACCAGCGCTGGGCCAATCTCGTCTACGACGGCCTCTGTTCTCTCCCCTCAAGAACGCACTCGACTCTTTCATAGCCAACACCCAGCGGTTCGTCACGGGCGAGGTGAGGGCCAAGTTCTACAAGGGCACGTTCACGGTGACTGGTCGCAGGTCGGACTATTCGCTCTACAGCAGGGAGCTGGCAACCTACGGCCACGGTGACCTCTTCGACCGCTCGAGCTCCAAGGGTTGGATCACCCTGCACTCGCTCCCCTCCCAGACATGGTCACTGAGTCAGGGACCCTCGTATGTGCAGTCGATGTCTGCGCACGAGGTCAGGCAGTTCGAGACGGGCGAGGCGGAACAAGGCACGCCCGCTACCAGCGCGGCGAGCGCGTAGGGTGGCGTACCTAGCGAGCTCCCAGACCGATGGATTTCCAGGAGGGTGCCCATGGCGCTTTGGTCCGGCAGGTTCGAACGGGATGTGGATGAGTTCACGCAGCGTTTCGGCGCGTCCCTCCCCATCGACAGGAGGATGTATCGCCAAGACATAGCCGCCTCCATCGCCCATGCCCGCATGCTTGGCCGCCAGGGAATCGTCTCGCAGGAAGACGCGCAGGACATGGTCGAGGGCCTCTCCGCCATACGGGAGAGCATGGATCAGGGCGGCTTCGTCTGGGACGTGGGCGACGAGGACATCCATATGGCCGTCGAGCGCGCGCTCACGGAGAGGATCGGTGCCGCGGGGGCGCGCCTCCACACAGGTCGGTCGCGCAACGACCAGGTCGCGACGGACATACGGCTCTTTGCCAAACAGGCTGCGGGTCGACTCATGGAGGAGAACTGCCGCCTGCGCCGCACCATCCTTGAGGTCGCCCAGAGGCACATGGGGGTCGTCATGCCGGGCTACACCCACCTGCAGCACGCCCAGCCCGTACTTTTCTCGCACCACCTGCTTGCGTACTTTTGGATGTTTACCCGTGATCACACCCGCCTTGAGGCGGCTCGGACGGCCGCGGATGCCAACCCGCTGGGGGCTGCGGCGCTGGCCGGCACCACCTATCCGCTGGACCGCGCCTACACCACCCGGCTCCTGGGCTTCGACCACGAGATCCCCAACTCGATGGATGCGGTCTCGGATCGCGACTACCTGCTCGACCTTGACTATGCCTGCGCCGTGAGCATGATGCACCTCTCGCGCCTCTGCGAGGAGGTCGTGCTTTGGAGCAGCACGGAGTTTGGCTTCATCACGCTCTCCGACAGCTATTCTACGGGCTCCTCCATCATGCCGCAGAAGAAGAACCCGGACTTCGCCGAGCTCGCCCGCGGCAAGACGGGGCGCGTCTACGGTGACCTCATGGCGCTGCTCACCACCATGAAGTCGCTGCCACTTGCCTACAACAAGGATCTGCAGGAATGCAAGGAGGGTCTCGTGGACGCCACAGACACGCTCCGTGACTGCATGGCGATTGCCTCGGGGATGCTCGGCACCATGACCGTAAACGCCGAGTCCATGCTCGCGGGGGCGGGCAGGGGTCTCACCGCCGCCACGGACGTGGCGGACTACCTCGCCAAGAAGGGCATGCCGTTCCGTGAGGCGCACGAGGTGGTGGGCAGGCTCGTGCTCTACTGCGAGAAGCGCGGCAAGGGGCTGGAGGACCTCACGGCAGACGAGTTCCGCGCCGCCAGCCCCCTCTTTGGCGACGACATAGCGCAGGACCTCGACCCCGCTGGCATCGCGAACGCTCGCAACACCTATGGTGGCACCGGGTGCACCGCCGTCGAGCGCCAGCTCGACGAGGCCCAAGAGCGCCTGAAGAAGGATGGGCGAGAATGGGCGGCGCCCGACCTTCCGATGCAGTAAGGTTCTTGTAGCAGTCGCGCCGGACGGCAGCCCGAGGAGAGGGGAGCAGCGCATGCCCAACACAGCCCAAGGCAGCGGAGGGAGGCGCCCGATGCGCGTCGGACGGTCGCCGGCAGCGAGCGCATCCGCGGATTGTCGCGTTACGGGGTCCGGGGATCCTGGGGGTTTTGGTGGCAGTGACGATCCAGTTGGTATGCCGGGCTCTCGCGCACGGGCTATCGTGACGGCGCTCCTCGCCGTGCTCCTGCTCGCCTCCGAGTTCCCCCTGGGAACGTACCTCTCGACCCAAGATGCCTATGGGGGCACCAACGCCACCCTCGACGGCCAGAAGAGCACCGCCCTCGGACTCGTCGCCACGGCCACTGCCGCCTCGGTGACGGTCACGGCCATCCCCGACGACGTGGGCACTCCCATAGCCGAGCAGCTCGCGGACCTCTCGGGCAGGCTCGTGGTCGTCCTCTCTGTCATCTACCTCGAGAAGTTCCTCATGACCACGTTTGGCCTCATTGGCTTCAGGGTCTTTGTCCCCATCGGCTTGGGCACGCTCATCGCCTGGCTGTGGACGTGCAGGGACTGGGCCCCGCGTCCCATGCTCTTCGTCTGGGGTGTCAGGCTCATGGTGGTTGGGGTGGCGCTGGCAACGCTCGTGCCCGTGAGCGCCGGCCTCGCTGACGTCATAAACGCACAGTACCAGTCATCGCAGCAGGTGGATAGGGCGGTCCAGGCCACCGATACGGCAGTCCAGGGCATGTCCGACAACGCCGACGGGACGGCCAGCCAGAACCACAGCGAAGGCGGGGGCCTCTTCGACATGCTGGGCTCGGCTGCCTCCAGTGGAATAGACGCCCTCGCTTCCGGCGCCAAGGATGCGGCCAGCGCCGTGGGCGCGCAGCTCAACACACTCATCGATGCCGTGGCGGTGAGCATCGTGACGTCATGCCTTGTGCCCATGGCCGTCCTGCTCGTCTACTTCTGGCTCATCAAGCTGTTCACTGGTGCGGACCTCACGGGCTACGTGACCAAGGCCCCGGCTGTCTCCAGCGGCTCCATGAGGCGCGCCACCATGCAATGAGACAGGGGGCTGCCCCTTTGTCCCACGCGGTAGAATCTAGGGACCGCACACGTCGCTGCGAAAGGAACGCAGATGATCGATCGCTACACCCGTCCTGAGATGGGACGCATCTTCTCGCTCGAGAACAAGTATGCCATCTGGCAGGAGATCGAGGTCCTGGCCTGCGAGGCGCATGCCGAGCTTGGCGAGAGCGGGATAACCCAAGACGAGGCCGCTTGGATCCGTGCGCACGCCGCCTTCGACAAGGCCGAGGTCGACGAGATCGAGGGCGTCACCAACCACGACGTCATCGCCTTCCTGACCAACATGGGCTCCTACATCGACCGCGACGTCCCTGCCGGACAGCCGAAGCCCAGCCGTTGGGTCCACTATGGCATGACCTCGTCCGACCTGGGCGACACGGCCCTCTGCTACCAGCTGGTGCAGGCCACCGACCTGCTGATTGAGGATTGCCGGGCCTTGGGGGAGGTCTGCCGCCGCCGCGCCTTCGAGGAGCGCGACACCCTGTGTGTCGGCCGCACCCATGGCATCCATGCCGAGCCCATGACCTTCGGCATGAAGTTCGGCAGCTGGGCATGGGAGCTCAGGCGCGACCTCGATAGGCTGAAAGGCGCCCGCGACAACGTGGCGTTTGGGGCCATCTCGGGTGCGGTGGGCACCTACTCGAGCATCGACCCCCGTGTCGAGGAGTACGTCTGCAGGCACCTGGGCCTGGCCCATGACCCGCTCTCGACGCAGGTCATCAGTCGCGACCACCACGCCTACCTCGCCGGCGTCCTTGCCACCGCCGCGTCCACCTGCGAGCGCATAGCCACGGAGATCCGCAACCTCCAGAAGACCGACACCCTCGAGGCCGAGGAGCCGTTCCGCAAGGGGCAGAAGGGCTCGAGCGCCATGCCCCACAAGCGCAACCCCATCACGGTCGAGAAGGTCTGCGGCCTCTCCCGCGTGGTCAAGGCCAACGCGCAGGTCGCCTTCGACAACGTCGCCCTCTGGCACGAGCGCGACATCAGCCACTCGTCTGCGGAGCGCGTGGCCCAGGCAGACAGCTTCATCGCCCTCGACCATATGTTCCAGTGCCTCATTCGCATCGTGGACGGCCTGGTGCTCTATCGCGAGCAGATGCTGGCCAACCTCGACAAGACCCGTGGGCTGATCTATTCGTCCAAGGTCCTGCTGGCCCTGGTGGACACGGGCATCACGCGCGAGGACGCCTACAAGATCGTGCAGGCCAACGCTATGGAGACCTGGCGCGAGGTCCAGCGGTGCTCCGGCGGCACCAGCTTCCGCGAGAAGCTCGAGGACGACCCCCAGTGCACGCTCCCCCCGGAGCAGCTCGACCGCATCTTTGACCCCCACAGTTTCTTGGGCCGCGTCGACGTCGTGTTTGACCGCCTGGAACAGCTGAGCTTCGAGTAGGTACCCCAGATGCCACTACACCGGCCCGTCCCCCCGCATGACGTTGCACGTCCCACCTGCCGCCCGCACAACGTGACGCGCCGTGGTCTCATCAAGAGCACGGCCGCCGCAGGCGCCATGGCTGCTACCGTCGGTGTGCTGGGCGCCTGCAAGGGCAGTGACGAGGGTACCACCCCCCCGACGGTCGTTGACGCCTCCTCGGCCGACTACGTGATCGACCCCAGCACGAACGAAAGCAACTACAGCGTGGTTGACCTTCCCCTCACGGAAGAGACGAGCCACGACATCGCCCTGGGAAATGTCCTGCATCCTGCGGGCGGCGATGTCTGGATCCCCATGACCACGGCTGGGTCCTCCGCAACCCCCATGGTCAAGGCCTCGGCGTTCGCCCCCTCGAGCGGATCTGTCGTAGAGGTCGTCCCGGAGCCCCAGGCCAAGGGCGCCAGCAACGTCGTCATCTACGACGTCCGCTGTTCCGATTCCGCCTACGCCTGGGTGGAGCTTGACCTCCTGACCCACGACTGGACCCTGTATGCCGCCCCCTTCTCGGACGGTGTTCTGACGGGGGGCGTCACCATGCTCTGGAGTGCCTCGTCGGACTACGATCCGCCCAAGTTCTCCGTGGCAGGCGGCAAGGTCATCTGGGAGATCATGCCTTCCGTTTCGGGGCCGAAGGCCAAGGAGCACTCCTTCTGCTACCTGTGGTCCACGGGCGACGCCAACGCGAAGGCCGTCATCGAGTCGCCGGGACGCTTCGCCGGCGAGCCCGCGGTCTCGGGCGGTACCGTGACACTGGTCCCCCGCGTCAACGCCACCTCTGGCGTGTACTACGGCATTACGGCCTATCTGCTCTCCGACGACCTCTCGACGCAGGTGGACCAGCTCGTCCTACCTCAGAGCGTCAGGCCCCTCAATGCCGTCCGCATAGGGGAGAGCTTCGCCTTCTCCATCGAGGCCAACTACAGCACGGGGGGGCTCCTGGGGACCATGGGCACCTACATCGGTCGCGCCGGAGGTCCGTTCGTGGCCCTCTCGCGCGAGCCCGCCGCCTCGGTCACCGGCAGGGACGGCACCTACGTCATCAAGAGCAACGCGTCGTACTTTGTCGTGAACAGCCGCGACCGCACCTACTCCATCCTGGGCGCTGTCAACCGTTGCCTCGGCTATGGCGAGTATCCGGCCACCCAGGGCGAGAGCTCGCGCTTCGTTACCTATGCTACGGTCAAGGACGAGGACACCGGCTATCCCAAGCACGTCACAGTGAGGAGCTTTGCGCTATAAAGCTGGCTTTCTCTCCTCCTCCTGCGCTAGAATGTGATGCGTGTCACAAAAAAATCGTTCAAATTACGCATTCTGCTTGGATGTGGGTAAGGGGGGCCGTCATGGCTTCGGAAGAGAAGAGGATCCTGCTGGTCGAGGATGAAAAGGCCATCCGCGACGCCGTCGCAGCCTACCTCGAGCGCGAGGGTTACGTCGTCCGTGGCGTCGGCGACGGCCAGAGCGCCCTGGAGGAGTTTGAGAAGCACTCCTTCGACCTCATCGTCCTCGACCTCATGCTCCCCAAGCTTTCTGGCGAGCGCGTCTGCCGTGCCGTCCGTGAGACCTCGAGCGTCCCCATCATCATGCTGACCGCCAAGGGAGAGGTGGAGGACCGCATCATCGGCCTGGAGCTTGGCGCGGACGACTACGTGATCAAGCCCTTCTCCCCGCGCGAGCTTGTGGCCCGCGTGCGTGCGCTGCTGCGTCGCGCTCACGCCGAGGCGGAGCCACAGCTCGAGGTGCTTGACTTCGGCGACCTTGTCATAGACATCTCTGGCCACAAGGTTATGGTCGAGGGTTCCGAGGTTGACCTCACCGCATCCGAGTTCAAGCTCCTCACCACCCTCGCGCGCTATCCGGGTCGCGTCTACACCCGCATGGAGCTGGTCGAGAAGGTTCTGGGCTACGATTTCGAGGGCTATGAGCGCACGATCGACTCCCACGTCAAGAACCTGCGCGCCAAGCTCGGCGACGACCCCCGCAACCCGCGTTGGCTCTACACCGTCCATGGCGTCGGCTATCGCTTCGAATCCGCCCAGAAGGGTGCTGCTCCCGCAGGCGAGAAGTAGCGCCTGTGGCGGCGGACTTCGACAACCTCATTGACCGTGCGTATGATGACCTGGGTGCGCAGGGCTTCGATGCGCCCAAGGCGTCGTTCAATACCATGCGCCATGACGTCAGGCCAGGCCGTCCCGTAAAGACCTTCTCGGGGCGGATGGCCTTCTACTTCGCCCTGACGGCGATCATGACCGCAGCCATACTGTCTTTCGTCCTCGCGCTTGTCTGGGAGGGACAGTTCCAGAGCTATACCCGTCAGAACATGCAACACGTCGCCCAGCAGCTTGCGGCGGCCATCTCTGCCGAATATCAAGAGCAGGGCGGCTGGACAAGCGCCACGCTCGACTACGCGCACAGCTCTCTTGCGGTACCGAATGACGTCGGCATGCAGATCTTGGACGCGAACGGAAAAATCCTCTATGACGACACCTGGTCGGGCAGCGCCTCCGAGAGGTCCGCCGCCTCGCCTCCTGCCGAGGAGACCGATGACGTCGTGGGCGTTCCCACCGGCGCCGACTCTGTCGTCTCTGCCGACGTGGTGACGCTTTCGGGTGCGAAGGTCGGCACGGTCCGTCTGTGGGCCTTTGGCTCCGAGGCGCTCCTGACCAAGTCGGACGCCGCGTTCCGGATGAACTCCTACGGTGCGATCCTGGGCGCGGCGGGCGTCGCCATCCTGGTCGCATGCGGCATGGCCTACACCGCCTCGCGCACACTGACCAAACCCATAAAGAAGATCACCTCCACGGCGTCGCAGATAAGGAGCGGTGACCTCTCGGCACGCACCGGACTGCGCGGCGACGACGAGATAGGCTGCCTGGGGGAGACCTTCGACAGCATGTGCAGCGAGTTGGAGCGTGACATAAAGTTCGAGCATCGCCTGACCAGCGACGTAGCCCATGAGCTGCGTACTCCCCTCATGGCCATGCTCGCCACCGTCGAGGCGATGCAGGACGGGGTCCTGCCCACCGACGACGAGCATCTCGAGACCGTCGCCGAGGAGGTGCGCAGGCTCTCTCGCCTGGTGGACGCGATGCTGCACCTGTCACGCATAGAGAACGGCACACGTCAGCTCAAGGTCAAGAGCGATGACCTCGTCTACCTGGTGAAGAGTCTGGTCTCCATGCAGGAGCGGATGTTCGCCGACAAGGGCCTGCGCCTGCGCTTCGACGACAAGACCGCCGAGGGCGAGTGCTTCGTCGACATGGATGCGGATCTCATTCGCGAGGCTATCACCAACATCATGTCGAATGCCATGCGCTACACGCCCGAGGGCGGATGGGTCGTCGTGAGCGTCGAGCGGGACCGCCCGCGCGGGGAGGCGCGCGTCTCGGTCCAAGACACCGGCATCGGCATCGCAAGGGAGGACATCCCGCGCGTGTTCTCGCGCTTCTGGCGCTCCGACGCCAGCCGTGAGCGCGTCTCCGGCGGCCTGGGCGTGGGGCTGGCGTTGACGAAGGAGATCGTCGACAAGCACAAGGGCACCATCTCCGTGGAGTCCGAACTGGACAAGGGCACCACCTTCACCATCCATGTCCCCCTCGAGCACAAGGATAGGCCGCACAAGGCGCCTGCCACCGACGATCGCCAGGGGCCCCAGATCACCCATCGTCCCTAAGGCCCGCCCGGTGTCGTTTACATTGCGTGACGTAGGAACCAAGCGACTGTGGACGCCTGCGTCGTATCCTTTACAATCAGTGTGACTATTCACAATGGGGACGCGCCTTGTGCCACGTCCCGTCCCGAGGGGGAACAGCTAATGGGAGCCATGGAGCTTCGCCCGGATTCTCACGGCAAGGTTCGCGACATCTACGATTGCGGTGACAGCTTGCTCATGGTGGCAAGCGATCGCATCAGCGCGTTTGACTTCATCCTCCCAGACGAGATCCCGTACAAGGGTGAGATCCTCACCCGCATCTCGGCGTTCTGGTTTGACAAGTTCTCTAGCCTCGTGCCCAACCACCTGGTTTCGATGGACGTCGCCGACTATCCGGAGGAGTACCAGCGCTACGCTGACTACCTCGTCGGTCGCTCGATGCTCGTCAAGAAGGCCCAGACGGTCCCCGTCGAAGCCATCGTTCGAGGCTACCTCACGGGCTCGGGCAAGAAGACCTACGACCAGGATGGTACCGTATGCGGCATCCAGATGCCGGTCGGTCTGGACGAGGCCTCCAAGCTCCCCGATCCCATCTTCACTCCCTCCACCAAGGCCGCCTTGGGCGACCACGACGAGAACATCTCGTTCGACCGCTGCGAGGAGCTGGTAGGAGATCGGGTGGCACAACAGCTGCGCAGCGCCTCGCTCAAGATCTACGTGGCGGCTGCGGACTATGCGGCGACCAGGGGGGTCATCATCGCCGACACCAAGTTCGAATTTGGTTACGTCGACGGCCGTCTTACGCTCATCGACGAGTGTCTGACCCCCGACTCGAGCCGCTTCTGGCCTGTTGCCGGCTACGAGCCCGGCAAAGTTCAGCCCAGCTACGACAAGCAATACGTACGCGATTGGCTCAGGGCCAACTGGGATATGACGGGCGAACCGCCCCACCTGCCCCAAGAGGTCGTCGAGGGAACCTCGCGACGCTACCAGGAGGCCTTCGAGATCATTACCGGTGAGAAGTTCGTTCCGATGAAGGAAGCCTAATGTCTCTGCTCGATACCATCAACGCCGCAAAGAAGGAGGCCGAGGAGGCGGGCACCCTACCCAAGCCTACGGCCAAGGGCGACTGCATACAGAGCCGCGAGGCCACTGACGATGCCGATGAGAGGGGTGGCTTCAGTCGCAGGTCCACCGCCCGCGCCAAGCCCAGCCGCGAGGCGGCCTCGGGCGTGCGTACGGTTTCGGCCAAGGGAAGCAAGACCGGCAAGGCCGAGTCGGCCATGAGCAAGGAGGAGAGGAGGGAGTACCGCAGGGCCCGCCGCGACGCCGAAGATCGCAGGCGCACCGCGTCACGCGTCCTTCTGGGACAGGACATGCGCTACAGGCGTGGCCAGCGCGTCTGGTGGATCCTTCTGGGAGTGGGTCTGGCATGCACGGTTCTCTCCTGGGTCATAGGTGCCAACTTCGCCGACGCCGCGAACAATCCAACCTCACCTGCGGGCATCGTTATGGTCCTGCTTGTCACGGCTGCCTACGCCTGCATAGTCATCGCCTTCATCTATGACTGGCGCAAGGTTCGCCCGCTGCGCAACGCTGCTGACAAGGCCGTCGCGGCCATGACCAACAAGAAGGTCAGCCAGGTGCTCGAGGCCGACGCCAAGGAGTTTGCGAGGGAGCGGGCCGAGAGGTCGGAGGCCAAGGCGGACCGCCGCCGGGGCCTCTTCTCGCGACACGAGCAGCACAAGTAGTCCCAGAGCGAGGGCAATTCCGACGCCCCTCGCGTTCGAGTGATGCTAGAATGTGTTGTCACGGCCCCGTAGCTCAGGGGATAGAGCACAGGTTTCCTAAACCTGGTGTCGTTGGTTCGAATCCAATCGGGGTCACCAGAAAGCTAGCAGCCCGGGGATACGCGTCCCGGGCTGCCTTCTTTACTAGAGCTTATGTCATGACATGGGGGATCACCTTGGCCCGATCTCCCTATGACGACGGCGTCCCCCCATTGTTCCCCGTGCCTCCAGAACCGTTGTTGGAGGAGCCCCCACCGTTAGCGTCCGTGCTGCCTGACGCGCTCCCGCTGGAGACCGTGAGGGTGACCGACCCCCCCTTCTTGGTGGAGCTGGGCGAGACGCTTATGACGGTACCAGCAGCGTGGCTGCCACTGGACTTGTACTCGACCGTGACCGTGACGCCCTTGTTCTGGAGGGCACTTGTGGCAGAGCCCTCGCTTGCGCCAACGTACTGGGACGCGTCGATGGTGGTGGGGCCCGTGGACACCTTGATGGTGACGGTGGATCCCTTGTCGGCGGTGCCCGATGAGGGTGACTGGCTGATGACGTAGCCCTTGTCGACGCTATCGCTCGCCTCGTACTCCGTGGTGACGCCAAAGCCTGCGGCCTCAAGCGTGCTGGTGGCGCCGTTCTCCCCGTCACCGACGACGCTTGGGACCTCGACCTGCTCGGTACCTTTGGAAAGCTGGTAGGTGACGGTGTCCCCGGCCTTGGCCGAGCTGTTGGCTGCGGGGCTCTGGGTCGCGATGGTTCCCACGTCGACCCCCTCGGCATAGACGGAGTCGCCCGCCTGGCCCTTGAGGCCCACCTTCGTGAGGGCTGCCTCTGCCTCCGACGGCGTCATGCCCTTGAGGTCGGGCACCGTGACCGGCGCAGCGGGCTCCTCCCCCTTCGAGACGACGATGTCTATCTGGGTGCCCCTGCTGGCGTTGGTGCCCTGGTCCGGGGTCTGGTCTATGACCAGGCCCTTTGCGACCGTGCTGCTGTACTGTGACTTCACCGTGCCCTTCTGGAAGAAGTCGTCCGCAGCGATTGTCGAGAGCGCCTGCTCCTCGGTGAGGTTCAGCAGGTTGGGGACCGGCCGCGTCTGGTTGTTGGAGCCAAAGATGGAGAAGAGTCCGACGATGATGCCAACGAGCGCTATGGCGCCGACTATGGCGCCGATGACTACGTGCCGGCGGTGCTTCCGCTCGCGCTCCTCGACCTGCGCCTGCGCCCTCTCGGTGGCCGTCTGCGTCTTGACGCGGCTGAGCGGCTCTACAGCCGCCATCTGCGCGGTCGAGCCGGTGGTTGCCGGGATGGGCGTCGCGACCGGGGTCGTGGCGGCGACGGGGAGCATGGCGGTGGCGTTGTTGACGGCGGCGACACGTCCGGCGAGGTAGTCGCGCAGGACATGGTAGAGCTCGTCGGCCGACTGGAAGCGGTCGCTGGGGTCCTTCTGCATGCACTTGAGGATGATGGCCTCGAGCGGGGCGTCGACGGCGGGGTTGCGCTGGCTGGGGGGCATCGGCTGTTCGTTGACCTGCTTGAGCGCGACTGAGATCGCGTCGTCGCCGTCGAAGGGAACCGACCCCGTTGCGGCCTCGTACATGACGATGCCCAGCGAGTAGATGTCCGTCGTGGGACCCAGCTCCTTGCCCTGCGTCTGCTCGGGGGAGACGTAGTGCGCCGTTCCCAGCACGGAGTTGTCCGTCGTCAGGTGGCTGTTCTTCGCACGGGCGATGCCGAAGTCCATCACCTTGATGTTGCCGTCCGGCTGGACCATGATGTTCTGCGGCTTGATGTCACGGTGGATGATGTCGTGACGGTGGGCGACCGAGAGCGCCTGGGCGATCTGGGAGCCGATCTGGGCGACCTTCTTGCCGTCGAGGGCGCCGTGCTTGCGTATGCCGCTCTTGAGGTCGGTGCCACGGAGGTACTCCATGGCGATGTAGTAGGTGTCCCCGTCTTTGCCCCAGTCGTACACCGAGACGATGTACGGGCTCTGGAGCGCCGCGGCGGCCTGCGCCTCCTGCTTGAAGCGGGCCGCGAACGAGGGGTCGGCAGCGTACTGTGGCAGCATGGTCTTGATGGCCACGGTCCGCCCGAGCACGTTGTCCAGGCCGCGATAGACGATGGCCATGCCACCCGTGCCTATCTTGTCCTGAACCGTGTACCTGCCGCCCAAAACTCTCTCTGACATCGTCTCTCCTATCCCGAGCGCGACCTGGCCGCGCGACCTCGCCTCTCTCGCGTGCCCCTACGACGCCGCCCCCAGCGCCTGGACGTTCAGGCAGGCCGCCAGCACCTCGCCCGCGACCGACGCCGCCTTCCCGTGTACGTCCTGGCCCTCCGAACCCTCGAGGCAGACGGAGATGGCGAGCGTCGGTTGGTCGTAGGGTGCGAATCCGACGAACAGCGAGTTGCTGACCGTGCCACTCGTCTCCGCGGTGCCCGTCTTGCCGGCGACCCTGACGCCGCTCACGCGCGCGGCGCCGCCGGTCCCCCCCTCGACGACCGCCAACATAGCCTCCTTGACCTGGCCTGCCGTCTGCGCCGAGACCGCCTGGCCCAGAGACTTCGCTTGGGTCTTGGATGTCGTCGCGCCCTCGGGGGAGAGGATGTGGTCCACGACGTAGGGGTTCATGGCGATGCCGTTGTTGGCGATCGCGGCCGCCATGACGGCGTTCTGCATGACCGTGGTCTGGGGGCCGGCGGGACTCTCGTGCATGCCGACTGGCTGGCCGATGGCTGCCCATGCGGTCTCCCACTCGGTCATCTCGGAAGGGTCGGGCATGAGTGACGCCATGGTCGAGAAGTCTTGGCCCAGCTTGCTGCCGTAGCCAAAGGCCTTCGCATAGCTTACGAGCCGGTCAGCGCCCAGCTCCGTGCCAAGCTGGCCGTATACGGTGTTCGCGGAGTAGGCAAGGGCCTCCTTCAGGGTGAGGGAGTCCCACTCCTCCCCGTCGATGTTGGTGACCGCCGCACCACCGATATCGATGCTTGCCGGTGCGTCATAGCTGCTTTCGAGTGTGGCCGTTCCCGAATCGAGTGCTGCTGCCAGGGAGAGGACCTTGAAGGTGGAACCAGGTGTGTAGAGCGTCTGCGTCGCGCGATCGACCAGCGACCCGTCCGTGGTGTCAGAGGTCATGGCGTCATCTACGTTCGTCAGGTCGAAGGACGGGTTGGATGCCTTTGCGAGCACGGCTCCGGTTGTCGGGTCAAGTACCGCGACGGCTCCCCTGTAGCCCTCGAGGGCGTTCTCTGCGGCCTTCTGCATCTGGGAGTTGAGGGTGAGGACGACGGAGGAGCCTGGCATTTGTGTTCCCGCCAGCGAGTACAGTGCGTTGGTCCAGGAGCTGTAGTCGGCATGCCCGACGAGGACGTCGTTGAGCGAGGCCTCGATCCCTGACGCCCCGTAGCGCGTGGAAAGATAGCCCACGGTGTGTGCCGCCACGGAGCCCTGAGGGTAGCTGCGCTGGTACCTGCCGTCCTCCTGGAGGGTCGACTCGGCATAGGTGACCCCATCGGACGTGATGATGGCCCCGCGCTTGATCGAGGAGGTCCGAGCGATGGTGTGGTTGTTGCCTGGCAGGTTTTGGTAATAGCCGGCCCTGATGACCTGGATATAGGTCAGGTTGGCGACAAGCAGGGCGAACATGAGCGTGAAGGTGCCGAGGAGGGCGACGAGGCGGTTGCCCAGCGCCACGCGCCCCAGCACGCCGGACTCGGGCGTGAGCATGCCAAAGCTCCCGCGCGCGTGGCTCCCACGCACGACCGCGGCACGGTGCCCCCCCGCCTCGGCCGGAATGTAGGTCTCGCGCTCGGCGGTGCCCGTGGTCTGGATGGGGGCCTCGCGTCCCGTACCCTCGTCACCTGTCTTGAGGAGCAGTGCGACGATGATGAAGCTGGCGAGCAGGGAGCTGCCGCCCTGGCTCATGAAGGGGAGCGTCACGCCCGTGAGCGGAAGGAGCTTCGTCACGCCACCGACGATGAGGAAGGCCTGCACTACGATGGCGGCCGTCAGGCCGACGGCGGTGAATGCCGAGACGTCGGACTTGGCTCGCGCTGCGGTGGCGAGGCCCCTCACGGCGAGGAGGATGTAGCAGATGAGCACGCCCGAGGCTCCCAGGAGGCCCATCTCCTCGCCAATGGCGGAGAAGATGAAGTCGGATTCGACGACGGGGATGAGGGTGGGCATGCCGCGCCCGATGCCCGCGCCCGTCAGCTTGCCGTCCGCAAGCGAGTAGAGCGACTGGACGATCTGCAGCCCCTTGTTGGAGGGGTCGGAAAACGGGTCGAGCCAGATCTGCACACGCGTCTGGACATGGCCGAACAGCGTGTAGCAGAAGGCCCCGCCCAGCAACAGCAGGACCAAGAAGGCGATCACGTAGCTCACGCGGCCGGTGCACACGTAGAGCATGATGACGAAGAAGGTGAAGAACAGGAGAGCGCTGCCCAGGTCACGCTCGAAGATGACGACGAGCAGGGCGATGCCCCACATGACGAGCATGGGGGCGAGCATACGGGGTCGGGGCAGGGCCACCGGCCCGATCCTTCGGGAGGATGCCGAGAGAAGCTCGCGGTTCTCGGCCAGGTAGGCGGCAAGGAACAGGACGATGAGGATCTTGGCGACCTCACCCGGCTGGAACGAGAGGGGCCCCAGCACGATCCAGAGCTTGGATCCGCCTATCTCGGTGCCCACGAACATGGGCAGCAGCAGCAGTGCCACGCCGGCTATCCCCATCGTGAACTTGTACTCGCCCAACGTCTCGATGCTGGGTACCGCGACGAGCGTTGCCACCATGGCCGCTACCGAGACAAACAGCCACACCACCTGACTGACTGCCAGGTTGGGCGCCAGCCGCGTGACGAAGGCTATCCCGATGCCCGAGAGCAGAAACACGATGGGCAAGATGGCCGGGTCTGCCCCGGGCGCGAACTTCCTGACGGCGACGTGTGCCGCGACGAACGCTGCGCAAAGCCCTATGGGCACCGCAAGCGACGCCACGCTCAGCTCGACGGCCATGTTCGTCACGTACATGGCGTAAAGGAGCAGCACGGGCACCGCTGCCACGGCGAGCAGGCCTAACTCGATGTTCCTTCTGGTGTTCGGCTGGTGCATGGCCACCTACCTGCCCCCCTCGCCCGTCGTCTGCCTGCCGCCATCCGTCTCGCCCTCGGGGGTCGCCGGGTTGGCGGAGCTGGTGTCGGTTCCGGTCTTGGAGCGGTCTGCAGTTACTGCGGCGGCGCTCTTGTCAGCGTCGATCTGGTCGCGGTAGCTCTCTATGGTCACGCGGGCCTCCTCCTCGCTGCCTACGCGCAACCCGTCCCTCAGGCTGTCCTGCACGCTCGTCGGGAGGTCCTTCGTCTCGACGGAGCTCGTGGACGAGAGGCTCGACAGCTGGAATCCAAGGATGTCGCCCTGGACGCCGTGATAGACGGCGACGGTCCCGTTGTGGTCCGCCAGATACCAGGACGCGTTGACGAAGGCCGCGCTGACGCCTATGAGTGCAGCGGCGAGCACGAGGCCGACGACGCCCGCGTCAAAAAGCCAGCGCCTGCGCTGCTTGCGATGAACCTCGGCGAGTCCGTCATCGTTGACGTCCACCACCACGACGGTGACGTTGTCATGGCCGCCTGCCTCGAGCGCCGCAGCGACGAGGTTGTCGGCCGCCGTCTGAGGCAATGCGCTCGACACGGCTATCGCCTCTATTTCTGAGTCCTCCACCATGGACGAGAGGCCGTCGGAACAGAGGACGATGCGATCCCCCGCAGATATGTCGAGCGTGAAGTGATCGGCGTACATGTCCGGGTCCGAGCCCAGGGCGCGGGTAATGACCGAGCGCGAGGGGTGGACCCGGGCCTCGTCTGCGGTGATCTCACCGGCGTCGACCAGCTCCTCGACATAGGAGTGAGCCGTACCAGGGTCCCTTGGTGGAGCAGGTAGATGCGTGAGTCACCTACGTGTGCGACGGCTACCTTGCTGCCTTCGATGTGCACGCAGGATGCCGTGCATCCCATCCCCGGCTTGCCCAGGCCTTGGGCGGCACCCTCGATGACGGCGGCATTGGCGGCTTCCACGGCGGCGCCCAGCAGCACGTCGTCGGCATGAATGGGCGCCCGTGCGCCGATGGTCTGCACGGAGATGCTGCTGGCGACCTCCCCGGCGGCATGGCCGCCCATTCCGTCGCACACGGCGAACACGGGGGGCTGGACAAGGAAGGAATCCTCGTTGTGTCCGCGCACCAGCCCGACGTCCGTGCGCGCACCCCAGGCGATGCTCGATGTGGCCCCGCTCCTGGCGTCACCGCCCTCGCGACTCTCCAGGGGCAGGGTGTCATGGCCCGGACTGTTGACGGGCTCCTTGCGACCGTGCCCGGAAAGCATCGTCTCGAAGTCCGTCCTATGTAGGGGGATGCCCGTCATCGGCGGCTCGCACGCATGATCGCGTCACCGATCTGTATCTCGTCCCCGTCGCGCAGCGTCACCGGCTGCCCGATGGGGTGGCCGTTCACGAGGGTCCCGTTGGTTGAGCCCAGGTCCTCGAGGACGAGTGCCGGGCCCTGCAGGGTGAAGCGCGCGTGTGCTGCGGAGACGAACGGCTCGTCTATCACGATGTCCGAGGACGGCGCGCGTCCGATGACGACGGGTCCCAGCACGTCGACGTGCAGGCCCCGCAGGGACTTGGTCCCCTTCTCCACATCGACGGACCAGATGGCGGCATCACGACGCTGTCCGCGCACCAAGCCGATGCCCGTCTTGGCGACGGTGAGGAGGAAGGCGTAGAGCAGGACGACGAGCACGAGACGACCTGCGAACAGGACGAGGTCGATCATGTCAGCCCTCCCTGAACTCGAGGTTCATGAGGCCGACGGTGATGAGGTCGCCGTCATGCAGGATGCAGCTGTCGACGTCCGTGTCGTTCACGAGGGTCCCGTTGGTGGACCCCAGGTCCCTGAGGTGCCAGCTGCCCCCGTCATAGCTAAGCTCGGCGTGCCGCCGCGAGACGTTGGGGTCACGCAGCACGATGCCGCCCGGGGTGCGCTCGCGGCCCACGATGGTCGAGGGCGCCTTCGCGTTGTAGGTGCGTCCGCTCTGGTGGTCGATCAGCAGGCAGCCCGGCGCATCGGCTTCAACGGCGACCTGTGCTTGGGCCTGCGCCCGCTGGGGGTTGACCAGGGGGACGTTCCTACGCTGGGTCGCGGGGACGTCCATCGCGGCGGCAGGGCTCGCCATCACCCCGTCCAGCACGCTGTCCGGAATGACGTTGAGCCCCGCGGAGGCGTCGGAGGAGATGTTGCCGACCAGCGGCGCAAACTCACCCGCCGCCGTCTCGTCGCGTATGGCGGCGACGTCGCTGCGGCGCGTGCCATGGCGTGCGACGGAGACCCGGCCCTTCGGCGTAGGCACGACGTCACCGCTGCCGGCCGCCGCCCCCTCGCCCTTTGCGGACCCTTCGGGCTCGGGGATGGACCTCGGCTGTTCCTGCGCTGCAGCGGCGACGGGCCGCGGCGCCTCCACGACGTCTTGCGCCATCGCCTTTGCGGCGCCGCCCAGACCCATGGAACCTGACAGGAACGCGTCCTCCTCTGCCCGCAGGCGCGCGAGGGTGGACGCGTCCACGTTCTCGGCAAACACGGCGAACTTGCCGCTCCTGAGCGAGGGGTCGACCATGAAGCGTGCAAGGGGCTTACCGACGAAGACGTAGCTCCTGGACTGCGCCTGCGCCTCGACGAAGGCGGTTATCTCCTGGGTGAGCTGGGCGTACAGGGGCCTCATGGCCACGTCGTCCGCGCTCGAGACGAGGATGGTGTACAGGGCCGGTGCGGTGTCGATGCCATCGATCTCGTACGTTTCGGCCTCGAGTTCACGGGCGGCCTTCTTGGCAAGCTTTCTGAACGAGAACGGGGCGGTGTAGCCCTGCGGCGCCCCACCAAAGGCGTCGCTTACGCGACTCTCGAACGTCCTAAGCAAGTTCATGTATGTCCTCAACCTCCTCGCCCTCGCCTCGAGGGCCTCTCAGGTGGGTTGCCAGGCACAAAAGTACAGTCAAGAGTACCTCAATCGCAACGGCACTCCACTTTGGAGCTGCCCATATGCCGCCATTCTCCACTCGCACCGCCACGACCTGCGCTGCCACGAGCACCACGAGCCCCAGGATCTGTCCCGCAATTCCCGACGCGACCGTGCCCCTCCAGCGGTCAATCGCCCCCGCCGCCCCCGCCGCAGTCGCGACTCCCGCGATGACGACCCACGTGCCTGTGGTGACCAGCTGGCCGAGGAGGTCCTGCGCAACGGGCCCCGCAGCGAAGCCCGAGGCCAGGCAAGCCCTGAACAGCAGGGCGAAGAGGTACGCAAGCACCGACGTGAAGGCGGCGCGCAGGGGAGTGAGGGCCATGGCGGCCAGTCCCGCCCCCGCACCGGGGCACACCAGCACCGCGGGCGCCAGCAGCGCGGTGGCTGCGAGTCGCTCTGACCTGCCGATTGCGATCCACCACGCGAGCGTCGCTGCGCCCAGGGCCGTTGGGAGTAGGACTTCCGTAGCGCCTTGCGCACCGTTCGCAAGGGCACAGACGCATGCCGCCATGGCGAGCATGCTTCCCAGGGGGGTCCATGCGGCGGCGCATGCCGCGACGAGCGCGCATCCCATCAGGGTGGTCTGTGGGCCATCGCCCAAGGCGAAGGGGAGGGCCTGGTAGGCTACGAGAACGCTGCCCGCCGCCGCCCCCATGCGCGCCACGCAGCCCGAGAGCCAGGGATAGCGGTAGGCCACGGGCAGGGCGCGCAGGTCCCTCTCGGCCATCCCGTCGCCCTCGTCGTCCGTCGTCTGCTCGAGGAGGCCCCTGATCGACGACGCCCCCTCATCCGCATCCCCCAGACCAAAGATCAGCTCATTCGAGAACGCGTCCACAGAGGGCAGGCGCCCGGAGGGGCTGGCCGAGACCGACTGCAGCAGGACCTCCTCGGCCATGCCTGCAAGGGACGGGTTCGCCTTCGAGGGCTTGCGCCGGGCCCCCCGCTCGATCTTTGCCAGGGACTCCTCAGCCGTCCCTGCTGCAAAGGGGTTATCGCCCGTCAGTGCGTACCAGGCGACGACGGCGAGCGCGAACACGTCGCTTCTCTCGTCGACCAGGCCGCCTTCGATCTGTTCGGGGGGCATGTAGCCGATGGTGCCCCCCCGCGCGTCCCCATAGCCCGTGGCCGAGGCGAGCGTCGCCATGCCGAAGTCGCAGAGCTTGACCGCACCCGAACGGTCGAACATGATGTTCGACGGCTTTATGTCCAGGTGCAGCACGCCGTTCTCGTGGGCGAACGCCAAGGCGTCGCAGAGCGATCGAACCATGTAGGCACACTCGTCGGCGGTGAGGGTGCCCCCCTCGACGCGGGAGAGCAGCTCGGTAAGCGTCATGCCGTCGACGTACTCCATGACCAGGTACGCGTAGTCGTGGTCGTTCTCGAAGTCAAACATGGTGACGATGTTGGGATGCGCGAGCATGCTCGAGGTCCGTGCCTCGGCAAGGGCTTCGCTCATGGTCGCTGCCCCGCCGCTGTACACGCCCCGTATTGCGAGTGGCATGCGCTTGATGGCGACCCGACGCTGGAGCCTGGTGTCCCAACAGGTCAGAACCGTGCCGAAGCCTCCCGTTCCGCATGAGGACATGACGCGGTAACGGCCCAAGAGTAGCTGCTCGTTCGGCCGAGTCTGTCGTATGGGCTGTGCCTGTGTGGTCGATGGGTCCCTCACGGCTCTGACCTCGTTCGTCGGTTTGGCGGTGTTGGGGGCAAGAGCGAGCCTGTATCGCACATTTTAGCTTCCCTTGCGACAAAGGCGAGGCGAGGTGGGAAAAATCTGTTGCCAACCAGATTTGGGTAGTAGTAGAATCTCGACTCACGCGGGCGTGGCGGAATTGGCAGACGCGTACGGTTCAGGTCCGTATGAGAGCAATCTCATGAAGGTTCAAGTCCTTTCGCCCGCACCATGGAAAAGCAGAAGTCCCCGCACTTGAAGTGCCGTGTGGGGACTTCTTTCTATGTTGCATGGCAGACGTCCTGCACCCTCGAGCCTAGGGTGCCGCGCGAGGCTACTTGTTGTCCTCCTCGAACTCGCTCCAGCCAGACTCGTCATCTTCGTCGTCGAAGAGGTCCCAGTCGCCATCGGTCTTGCGATGGTTCCTGTAGCGCCGTCGCGTCCTACGCTCAAGGACGAACGCGATGACCACGAAGACGACGATGCCCCCGAGGACCAAAGCTCCCACGCCGGCCCGTGTGCCAAACAGCCAGCCGAAGAAGTTGCCGATAGCCTCCATGCGGTGCCCTTTCTGTTGGGGAGACTGCTTTCGAGCCCCACAAGTATATACTTGGTGAGCTGCGCCATCCTGTCTCACGGGTTGAGGCGTGCCGTTTCGATTCTGAGGGGAAGCAAGATGCTCGACATCAAGTTCGTCAGGGAGCACCCCGACGCCGTGGACGAGTCCTGTGCGTCGCGCCAGAACGCCCATTGGGACCGCGAGAGGTTCTTCGATCTCGATGAGGAGCGCCGCTCCGTCATCGTCGAGGTGGAGAAGCTGCAGGCCGAGCGCAACGCCATCTCCAAGCAGGTGGGCCAGCTCATGCGCGAGGGCAAAAGGGACGAGGCCGAGTCCGCAAAGGCCCAGGTGAGTGCCAACAAGTCACGCATCGCCGGGCTTGAGGAGCGTCGCGGTGGCGTGGAGAAGGAGCTCCTCGACCTGCTCTCCGCCATCCCCAACATCCCCGACTCCTCCGTGCCGTATGGCAAGGACGACTCTGACAACCCCGAAGTCCGCGCCTGGGGCGAGCCGCGCCGGTTTGGCTTCGATCCCAAGGCACACTGGGACCTGGGCCCCGCCACCGGCATGATCGATTTCGATCGCGGCGTGAAGCTGGCGGGGTCACGTTTCTACCTGCTGGGGGGCATGGGTGCCCGCATGGAGCGTGCCCTCATCAACTTCTTCATCGACATGCACGTTCGGGCGGGATTCAAGGAATGGTGGCCCCCCGTCATCACCAACTACGACTCGCTGTTCGGGACGGGCCAGCTCCCCAAGTTCGACGAGGACCTGTTCCACGTGAGCGGAGGGATGTATCTCATTCCCACGGCGGAGGTCATGCTGACCAACATCCACCGCGACGAGACCCTCGACGCATCCCAGCTCCCGTTGCTCTACACCGCCTTCACCCCATGCTTCCGTGAGGAGGCTGGCTCCGCTGGCCGTGACACACGCGGCATCATCCGCGTCCACGAGTTCGACAAGGTCGAGATGGTCAAGTTTGCCAAGCCAGAGGATTCCATGAACCAGCTCGAGTCCATGGTCGCCGAGGCCGAGCTTTGCCTCAAGACTCTCGGACT
>ERZ772986.411-NODE-411-length-27371-cov-3.965698_pt1 | contig 27371 bp, 21 predicted proteins | sample MGYA00511898_ERZ772986 | MGnify/ENA primary metagenome ERZ772986 (study PRJEB29015, sample SAMEA2737934) | human oral metagenome | biome: human oral; feature: human-associated habitat; material: dental | place: China | collected 2148 ... | reverse complement strand
ATAACCACAAACTATTATAATTGTTTATGCTGCCAACTCCCCTATAAACCATTATGTTACAGAAATACTATGCCAAATCTTAATTTTTCATAAATGAATGATTGACAGGCACTTTTGCTTTTGTTATCATTAGTGATTAAATAAACTGTTAATGAAGTATTATTCACTTTATCATTTAGGAGGAGAAGATGGCTAAGATTATAGGCGAAGGTATTACATTTGATGATGTACTTTTGCAACCCGCATATTCAGAAGTGGTCGGTTCTCAAGTAGACCTGTCCACATATTTAACTAAAAACATCCACTTAAATATTCCGCTTATGAGCGCAGGCATGGACACTGTAACAGAGCATAGAATGGCTATCGCTATGGCAAGGCAGGGCGGTATAGGAATTATACATAAAAATATGAGCATAGAAGCTCAGGCAGAAGAAGTAGACAAAGTAAAGCGTTCTGAAAACGGAGTTATCTCGGATCCTTTTTCATTATCACCCACACACACTTTAAAAGATGCCAATGAACTTATGGCAAAATACAGAATCTCAGGCGTTCCCATAACTGTTAATAATAAATTGGTCGGAATTATCACCAATAGAGATATGAAATTTGAAGAAGACTATAGTAAGAAAATAGAAGACTGTATGACTAAGGACAACTTGGTTACAGCACTTGAAGGCACTACTTTGGAAGAGGCTAAAACCATACTTGCCAAAGCAAAGGTTGAGAAGCTTCCTATAGTAAATAAAAGCGGAGAGCTTAAAGGTCTTATAACTATTAAAGACATTGAAAAGCAAATAAAATACCCTAATTCCGCAAAAGATGAACAGGGTAGGTTACTTTGCGGTGCAGCTCTCGGAATTACCGCAAATGTTATCGAAAGATGTAAGGCTTTAGTTGCAAAAAAGGTTGATGTTGTAGTGCTTGATTCTGCACATGGTCATTCCGCTAATGTAATTAATTGCGTAAAGCTGATCAAAAAGGAATTCCCGGATCTTCCGGTAATTGCCGGAAATGTAGCTACTGCGGAGGGAACAAAAGCATTGATAGATGCCGGAGCGGACTGTGTAAAGGTAGGTATAGGTCCCGGTTCTATATGCACAACCAGAGTTATTGCAGGTATAGGCGTACCTCAAATATCGGCAGTTATGGAGTGTTTCTCCGTTGCCAAAGAATACGGCATCCCTATAATAGCTGACGGCGGCATCAAATACTCAGGAGATATTACCAAGGCACTGGCTGCCGGCGGAAATATTTGTATGATGGGCTCACTTTTTGCCGGCTGCGATGAATCACCTGGAGACTTTGAGTTATTCCAAGGTCGTAAGTATAAAGTATATAGGGGTATGGGTTCACTGGCTGCAATGGAAAGCGGAAGCAAGGACAGATACTTCCAAGCCGATGCCAAAAAACTCGTTCCCGAGGGAGTTGAAGGAAGAGTTGCCTATAAGGGCATGGTAGAAGATACCATATATCAATTACTTGGAGGACTCCGTTCAGGTATGGGATATTGCGGAGCTAAAGACATACCGACATTACAGGAAACTGCCAGATTTGTAAAAATAAGTGCCGCTTCCCTTAGAGAAAGCCATCCTCATGATATACACATAACCAAGGAAGCACCTAACTACTCTCCTGATGACAATAAAGGAGTACTTTAAAAGTTGAATTTTAATATTAAAAAAAATGAGCTCATAAGATATGTATTGGCACTGCTTAGCCTATGCCTGATATTTGCCGCTGCTTATCTTTTTAATAAAAAACAAAACTTCGAGCCTATATCAGATACAAGCTTTGCACTTGATACCTTCGTAAATATTACTATATATGATTCAAAAGATAAACAAATACTCGACTCTGCACTTGAGCTTTGTAATTACTACGAAGATATATTTTCGGCACATAGAGAAAGCAGTGAGCTTTATAAGCTTAACCACAGAACTTCGGACAGTGTGGAAATAAGTGATGACTTGGCGGATTTAATAAAAAAAGGCTTATATTACAGCAAACTTAGCAACGGAAGTTTTGACATAAGCATAGAGCCGGTCAAAGAACTTTGGGATTTTAAATCCGAGCATCCTTCACTTCCTGATGAAAGTGCTCTGGCAGCGGCAGTTAAGGCGGTTGATTATACTGCTATAAGTTTATCCGGAAATACTATTACTTTTAGCGATCCCAACACAAGAATAGACCTTGGAGCTATAGCTAAGGGCTATATAGCTGATAAGATAAAGGACTATCTTATATCAAAAGGAGTAAAAAGTGCGATTATTAACTTAGGGGGCAATGTCCTTTGCGTGGGTAAGAAACCTAACGGAGAAGACTTTAATGTAGGGCTTCAAATGCCTTTTGCCAAGAGAGAGGAAACTATCGGTGTTGTAAAGGGAAGCGATCTTTCTGTAGTTACCTCCGGAGTTTATGAAAGGTTTATAGAAGTTGACGGTAAAGAATATCACCACATACTTAACCCAAAAAACGGCTATCCTTATGAGAACGGACTTTTGGGAGTCAGCATAGTTTCAAAATACTCTGTAGACGGAGACGCCCTGAGTACAAGCTGCTTTGCACTCGGACTTGATAAGGGCATAGAACTTTTAGACAGCATAGAGGGAGTATATGGGTACTTTATATTGAATGACCTAAGTGTAGTACCTTCCTCCAATGCACCTGCACTGGAATAAATTTGATAAAAAGAAAAGACCAACCAAGTCCGTCTTGGAAGGTCTTTTTTATAAACAAACTTATCATCATATAAAACTCACTGATTTTTATCGTGAACTGCCCATAGTCTAAAGCCTATGGGCTTTCTGCTTCGCTGACCTCGCAACCTACTATCTCCACAGGCGTTAATTCGGGCAGTCCCTGCCCTATTGTTTTTTCTTATACTACCTTAACCCACCGTCTAAAGCCGGTGGGATTGCGGTAGCATTATTTCAATATACTGTCTCAACAAGCTTTCTTATTATTTACTGCCTATTAAAACCTAAGACATAGTATAAAAACCGCTGCATTATTTACATTACTTATAACTATCTGATTCTTATTTTTAATCCCACCAATAAATATCTCTCACCACTTCAACATGACCGTCTTTTACATCTATATCATACACTCCTGATACAGCTGTGGAATCACTGTCATAATAAGAAGAATTAAACCACTTATAACCATTGCCGCCATTTGAATTATTATAAATAGTTGCACCGCTTGGTATTCTTGTATAAGCATCAATGTATGCTCCTATCTTCCTTCCTCCAAACTTTACTGAAGTTCCCGAAATAAAATACCTGTCATAAGTCCTTATTATGTTGTCATAGCCTGTAGTATTGGTAAAATCATTTATATTTACAACTTTTCCCTTTTCCCAAGCTCCGCTGTGTCCAAGCCAGTAACCGTCATCACTTAGGGTGTCGGCAAGCATATATCCATCTGAATTAAAGAAATACCACTTACCGTCTTTATCCTGAAACCACTCGGACTTAGGGTAGGTACCGTTATCCCTCTTATACCACCAGCCTTTATTATCCTTTACCCAACCGGCGGCGAACACATTGCCGGCAAAAAGTAAAGCCGTTGTAAGTGCAAGTACAAATGTAAAAACTATTCTTTTACGCATAAAACCACCTCCCGGATTTTATATCATTGACATACTGAACCTTGCAAGCTGCCGGATCAAAGCACCAACAGTAATAAAAGTATTTCACACTAACTACATCTAATCACTATACCACGGTCTAAACAGCAGTAAAAAATTTTACACTGAGCTATAGAAAGTATCTAAATTGCTGCACCAACAGTAATGAAAAGTATTTCATACCATTCTATATCCACTGGAAGCCTCAAATATCAATGACAAATCTTATTGTATTTATACGGATACAATAATATCATACCTACTTGATATTTATAATAAATTATATATTAAAAAGCATTACAGTTTTTTAACTATTTATACTCTCTGCATTATGGCAGGCAACCCTATGTCCGCCCTCGATCTCCCTTAGTTTAGGGCATTCTTTTTCACAGATCTTAGTTTTATATATACATCTTGGAGCAAAGCGGCAGGCATTTGAGTCGGCAAATACTTGTGATACCTCCCCTGAAATTTTAACCTTTTCATTTATATTCTTTTTTGACGGATCGGGGCTTGGGACAGCTGAAAGCAAAGCCTTTGTATAAGGGTGTAGAGGCTTTTTGAATAAGCTTTTACTGTTTGCAATCTCAACCAAAGAGCCAAGATACATAACCCCTATTCTATTACTTATATACCTTACCATAGAAAGATCATGGGCTGTAAAAAGGTAGGTAAGCCCGAATTCTTTTTGCAAGTCCTGAAGCAGATTTACCACCTGTGCCTGAATTGACACATCAAGTGCCGCTATAGGCTCATCACACATTATAAATTCAGGATTTACCAGTAAGGCTCTGGCAATACCTATCCTCTGTCTTTGCCCTCCTGAAAACTCATAGGGGAATTTTATCAAATCATACTCACTCATACCGACTTTATTAAGTATAAGCTTGATTCTTTCATACATATCACTCTTTTTGATCTTAAGGTTCTTAAGCGGCTCACTTAAAATCTCTTCCACATTCCAAAAAGGATTTAGAGAAGAATAAGGATCCTGAAATATTATTTGCATACTGTTTTGTACTGATTTGATTTTATTTGATTTTCTATCAGTAATATCCTCGCCCTTATAATATATCTTACCGGCAGTAGGCTCATACATCCTTATAAGGGTTTTTCCCAGTGTGGACTTACCGCAGCCGGACTCTCCTACCAAACCGAAGGTTTCACCCTTATATATATCAAGATCAATATCATCCACCGCTCTGATATACTTCTTTTTTCCTCCTAAAAAAGAACTGACCGGAAAATACTTCTTCAAACCCTTTGCAGATATCAATACATTATTTTCCATATTTTTGCCTCCTGAAAGCATGTTCAAGTTCTTCTTCATTCAGAAAACACATGGAAGTATGCGTTTTACTAAAAGCTTTTAAGGGCGGTCTTTTACTGCTACATATATCCATTCTAAACTCACAGCGCTCTGCAAACGGACAACCCTTTGGCGGATCTATAAGCGATGGCGGAAATCCCTCTATGGACTTAAGCCTTTCACCCTCATCCATATCTATACTCGGTATAGCCTGTAAAAGAGCCATAGTATAGGGGTGTTTAGGCTTATAGAATATTTCTTCTATACTTCCCGTTTCCATAACCAAACCTCCGTACATTATTACAACCCTGTCACAGGTTTCAGCCACAACTCCCAGATCATGAGTAATAAGTATTACAGAAGTACCGGCATCCTTTGACATGGTCTTTATCAAATCAAGTACCTGTGCCTGTATAGTAACATCCAAGGCAGTTGTAGGCTCATCTGCAATAAGTAGTTTAGGATTACAAGAAAGTGCCATGGCTATAAGCACTCTTTGTCTCATACCCCCTGAAAATTCATGCGGATACCTTTTTGAACTTTCTTTAGGAAAGGGAATACCCACCCTCTCAAGCATCTCAAGGGCTTTTTCCCCGGCTTCTTTTTTTGAAAGAGCACTGTTTCTTACTATAACCTCTTCAAGCTGCTTACCGACTCTTATAACCGGATTTAGTGCAGTCATTGGATCTTGGAAAATCATGGTAATATCCTTGCCCCTGATTTTTTGATACTCCCTTTCGCTTAAGTTATTTAAGTTTTTATCTCCCAGACTAAGAACATCCGCACTTAATAAAGCATTATCTGGAAGTATGCTGATAACAGCCTTCATAGCAACTGACTTGCCGCTTCCCGACTCACCTACTATACCTACGATTTCGCCTTCATTTACCTCTATATCTACTCCTCGTACCGCATGAACCTTTCTTTCTCTGCTCTTAAATACTACTACTAGGTTTTTTACTTTTAACACTTTATCAGACATCTTTTTCTCCTGACATTACGGCAGGCTCGGCAAACACACGAAGTACCTCACCAAGTTTATTAAATGAAAATACCGTCAGTATTATAAGTATACCCGGTATAACAGCCATGTAAGGGGCTTTTTGTAAAAATTTCTGAGCATTTTGAAGCAGACTCCCCCAACTTGACATAGGTGCGGCTATACCTCTGCCAAGGAAACTTAAAGCACTTTCTACCATTATAGAAGAGGCTATAGCTGCTGTTGATGCCGTAATCATAGTCGGAAGCACCGCCGGCAATATATGCGAATACATGACCTTCCACGGGCTTATCCCTATAAATGCAGCATACTTTACATAATCCCTCTCTTTTATCGAAAGAACCTCGGAGCGTACAAGCCTTGCTATTTCCATCCAGCTAAGCAGTCCTATTACAAGTATCAGCGATACAAAGCCTCGTCCGAACACCATTCCCACTACCATAACCATTACAATCCAAGGAATTGCCGAAAGCACATCTACAGCCCTCATAAGTATAGAGTCAACTATGCCGCCAAAGTAGCCTGATATCATTCCTATGAGTATGCCTATAAAAATAGAGGTAAACATAGCCAAAACCCCTACTGCAAGGGAAACTCTTCCACCATACAAAACCCTTATAAAGTAGTCCCTGCCTATATCATCTGTTCCGAACCAGTGCATGGCGGAAGGAGCTTTAAGACTTCCTGTAACATCTATGGCATTGGGGTCTATATTTATAAATATAACAAATATACTTATAAGCACAATTATAAGCACATACACTAATGCAAACAGTGCCTGTTTATTGCTTTTTAATTCAAAAACCAGATTGTCAAGTCTTCTGTTTCTTTGTTTTAACTTCATTAAAAATCCTCTTTTGCACTTTATAATCAGTTTTTACCAAGCTTTATCCTCGGATCAACTATGCAATACAATATATCCGATAAAAGATTGCCTATTATTACAAGACTTCCCGACAGCACAAGCACAGCCATAACTATAGGATAATCCATGGCTTCCACTGCCTTAACAAAATAAAGCCCTATTCCGGGCCAGGAAAATACGGTCTCCGTAATTACCGCACCGGTTACCAGTAGCGGCAGCGCCATACCAAGCTTGGTAACCAAGGGCAGTAATACATTTTTGGCAACATGCTTAAAAAGTATCTCGCTCTTTCCTGCACCGAAAGCCTTTTGTAACAACACATAATCTTCTTTTAGCTGACTTATGGCAGATGCCCTTACATACCTTGTAAGGTCGGGTAAAAATGCTATAATCAAAACTATGTAGGGCATAAAAAAGTGCCTCAAATAATCAGTCAAAGAATCTTCTTTTCCTATTGTATGCATACCTAAAAGCGGAAAAATCTTAAACTTATAGCCTAAAAAATATATCATTATCATTCCAATCCAAAAAGTAGGAACAGCAAGACCTATTGAACAAAATCCGTCTATTAGTTTGTCTTGCCATTTATTTCTATTATTAGCCGCAATAAGTCCGAGAATTATTGCCAGAATATAGGCAGTAAGATAAGAGGGCAAAACAAGTTTTGCCGTTGCCGGAATACGGATTTTTAAATCATATTTTATACTTGTATGAGACAGGAGAGAGTTACCGAACTCTCCCCTGCAAATATTTTTTAACCACCTTATATACTGTATGTGCATAGGATCATTTAACCCGTACTCTTCCCTTATTGCTTCCCTCTCCTGATTAGTCATCTTGCTATCGGTCATTGAATCAACCACATCATAAGGAGCTATGTGCATTAATGAAAAACATATAAGTGTGATTAAAAACAGTAATGGTACTGCCTGAGCAATACGCTTAATTATATACTTTAACATCTTCTACCTTACTTGAATTTAAGCTTTGCCAAATCTCCGAATGTATATATAGGAACAAGCATAGCCTCTTCAGGATCTACATTGGACTTTGTGATCAAAGTTCTTAAATTAGTACCGAGCGGATAATATATAGCTTCTTCAGATACGAGTCTTTGTACCTTTTTATATATTTCCTGACGCTTTGTATCATCTAAAGTAGCATTGCCCTCTGCAAAAAGATTATCGATCTCTTCACTGTGATAATTCATTCTGTTATCCTTTTTAGATGAGAAAAGCATAGCGAAGGTGTCAGGGTCACTTCCCATAACATAACCGCCTATAAACATATCATACTCTGTGCTTTCAAGGTCATTGGTAGCCTTAATATAACCTGCATCATTGGTTCCTGCAAGCTCCACCTCTATACCTACAGCCTTAAGCTCTGACTGTATTGCAAGAGCCATCTTTTCAAGCACCGGAGAATTACTTATATAGCAAAGCTTTAACTTGGTGGCTCCACCTGCAACAAGCTCCTTAGCCTTATCTACATTCTGATCCCACTTTTCAACATCATCTGTGTAATACTTGTTGTCATATGGAAGGAAGGAATAACCGAGTTCATAGAAACTTTTATCGGTGTATGCCGCAAGCATTATCTCATCTCTGTTAAGCGCCTGTAAGATACCCTCACGATACTTCTTATCCTTCATAGAATCACAAGCAACATTAAGTCTTATATAGGGCACCCTTCCCTCACTGTAGTTATGAATTGTAAAAGCTTCATTATCCTTATAAGGATCAAGCATATCAGGTGATGCTACATAGGCATCTGCCTCTCCACCCTGCATAGATAATGTTGCGGTATCAGACTTTTCTATAATTCTGTAAATAAGATTTTCTATATAGGGTTTACCCTTTACATAGTCGGGATTTGCCTTGAACTTAAGATACTCTCCGGTCTTATACTCTTCAAGTACATAAGGACCTGCACCGACTACCTTTTCTTCAAGCAGATTTATCTCTGTAGAAGACTTACCTTCAAATATATGCTTGGGTATTATACTAACCTCATCAGAAAGCATTTCCATAGCACTCGCACTTACTGAAGGAAGTTTAAAAAGTACCGTTGTATCATCTACTTTTTCAAGCTCTATAGGCTTATCATCAACAAAAAGATTCTGAGTTGTTGCGTTTATCTTATCATAGGTAAATACTATATCGTCCGCTGTCAGAGCCTCTCCGTCACTCCATTTAAGCCCCTTTTTAAGCTTCATGGTATAGCTGAGACCGTCTTCTGAAGGCTCCATACTTTCGGCTAAAATATAATCAATAGTTCCGTCTCCGTATATATGATAAGCCGGCGCATACGCCGCATGGCAGGTCATCAGACTGTATCTGTCATCTGCGGTAAGCGGATTAAGTGTATTACCCAAGTCTCCGTCTATTATGTAGGTAAATGTATCACTTGTTTGAGCCTGTGGTTGTTCGCCACCCTCACTGCCTTGAACCTCTGAACTTGCCGCCTGTGAATCACTTCCGCTTTCACCGGAAGTTGTGTTACCGCCTGAACATGCCGCCACTAAAGCTGATATGGCAAATACCGACATAAGTGTTAATAGCCTTTTCTTCATCCTTATTCCTCCTATTAATTCTATTACTATAATTTTTCTTTTCCCTCACAGCTTAACTGTCAGGATTAAAAAGTATTATTAGTATACAAAAATATTCACACAGGCTTATTATATACATATTTACCTAAAATTACAAGTTATCCTACGGTTTTTACAGCATTTTCCTTTATATTTTCAATTTTTTCCATAAGAGTTCTCATTGTCTTTCCATCAAAAAGCTTGGTAACACTTACAGGTTTGTCAAAAGGCGGCTTTTGTAAGTCTGTAACATCCTCCATATAACCGTTTTGTTCGATATGGTTTATAACCTTATTGACAAAGGCTATCTGCCTCTGATTTAAGGACTCGTTATTAATAAACTCGGAAAAAGCTTCCATAGCCGCTTCATGCTCAAGCTTTGCTATCTTTCTTACAAGCAAGCCGAAAGGCGTATCCTTATACTCTCTTTTATAGTCCTCACTGCTGCCAAGCTCCTTGGTAAGCACCCTTTCAAGCTCCTCATAGTCTCCCTTTGACAGTGCTATATTGTGTGTAAGCTTATATATAGGCAGGGCATCTTTATTATCTTCCACATAACGATTGACCTTCTTCTTGTAATCTTCAAAATTATAGGCAGCTCCAAGTGTTGCACCTTCTTTTTCTTCAATAACCACATCCTTGAGATTGGTAATAATGCTGCTTTTTGCATCGTTATCAACAACAAACTTTATCAAATCCCTAAGACTTCTTCGACTATGCTCAAAGCTAAGAATATCTTTTTCCTCCCAATACTTATCCGTATTGATTTTTTTAATCTCTTCAAGTTTATCCTTAACTTGAGGTATGCTGATACGCCCTTCAAGTGCAAGCGCAGTTTCACAAAGTACATTTTTAATACTGCCGAACTCTGTCTTTGAATTTATATCCGCAAGTATCAAACCATACATAAAATTGTCAAAACGCTTTGCATACTCATCACCATCCTTTAATACTATAAGAGGCGCTATATGTGTACTAAGTTCCAATTTATCTCCATCACTTATACAGGTAAATGCATTTGTCTTGTTATACTTTTCCACATATTTAAGCCTTAATTTAACGGATACTAAATTTTTATCAAGTTGTGCTATACTTCTACAACACTCCTCTATAAGAGCAACTCTCCATTCCTGATACTTATCCTCAACATAGGTGCTTTTTTGCATGGCTATTATAAGCTCTATTTTTTTATTAAATATATTTTCAGAAAGGGACTTTGTTTCTTTACCCTCGTATCCGTTTGCGTGTACTTTAAAATATTCAAAATTACCACAATAGTCAAATATTAAAAACCTGCGTTTTCCGCTATACTCACCATCAATCTTATCGGTAAACAGGATATTTGGAGCAAGTCTTGTACCTCTTCCTATCATTTGCCAAAACTTGGTCTTAGACCTTACCTTCTTAAAAAATACCAAATTCACACATTCCGGTACATCAATACCGGTGTCCATCATATCAACCGATACCGCAATCCTTGGATCTTTATCAGGATTTTTGAAATCATCTATAATAGTTTGAGCATGTGAATCATCACATATGACCCTTTGGGCAAAACCTCCGTTATAATAAGGATAGAGCTTATTAAAACGCTCTACTATAAACTCGGCATGTTTTTTATTTTGGGCAAATATAATAGTCTTGCCAAGTTTATCCCCACCTGCAACCTTAATACCTCTTTCCATCAAGTCTTGTAAAACTTCATCAACAGTATCCGCATTAAACACAAACTTATTAAGTTTCTCAGAAGGTATAAAATCCGGAACATAATCATCTTCCGCAAAATCATCCTCGAACCTTTCTTTGTCTTCTTGAGATAACTGTGCATAAGTTATACCCTCTTCCATAAATTTAGTCTTAACCTCATAGGTGTAATAGGGTACAAGTACATTGTCCTTTTCAACTGCCGTCTCATAATCATAGGCATAGGTAGGCACTCCATGCTCCATCTCAAAAAAGTCATAGGTATTTCTGTCTACATCGGTCTTTGGGGTAGCGGTAAGTCCCACCGTCAAAGCATCAAAATATTCAAATATCGCCCTGTACTTATTAAATATACTCCTATGACTCTCATCTATAATAATCAAATCAAAATGTGCAGGTGTAAATAAACTTACCCCCTCCTTCGTCTTGCAATTATCTATGGCATTTAACATGGTAGGATATGTAGAAAATACTATTCTTGCATTACGCTCGTCTTTATTTGAACAAAGATTACACAAAGACATATGAGGAAGATAATTTTTAAAATCATCCTTTGCCTGCTTAACCAGTGCAGTTCTGTCTGCAAGGAATAAAATATTGGTAACATAACCGCCACGACTTAACACATCTGCAAGGCTGGATGCCGTTCTGGTCTTTCCGGTACCGGTAGCCATTACAAGAAGACTGCTTCTAAATCCCTGTTCAATATGATCGCAAACTGCCCTGATAGCTTCCTTTTGATAGTATCTGTCTGTAATCTTATCATTGATAACGATTTTATCTAATTTTTTTCTTTCTTCACGCCTATTAATAAGCTTTTGTAAATCATCCTTACTGAAAAATCCGCTTACTCTTCTTTGAGGACCGGTTTTATCATCCCAAAAATAAGTTTCAAATCCGTTACTTGTAAACATTATAGGTCTTCTGCCAAACTTCTTTTCAAGACAGTCCGCATAAAGTACAGCCTGCTTTCTTCCCACATTTGGATCTTTACTGCTTCTCTTGGCTTCAATAAGGGCTAGAGGAAGACCGTCTTTTCCAAAAAGCACATAATCCGCATAGCCTTTTTGCCCTACTACTCCTGCCATATCTTCTACAGGGTACTCCTGCCACACATCAGTTTCAGCACCTTCTATAGTCCAACCAAGGTCTTTTAAGTCTATGTCTATATATCGCTTTCTTGTAGTAAATTCTGTAATATCCTCAGGTTCAAATGTTCTCTCAACCTTGTTTTGTTCCTTGGTTTTCGTATAGGTAGCAGACAGTTCTTCTATTTGTTTACGAAGTTTTTCTATTTCGGCATCTTTTTCACCAAGTAAACTTTCCTGCTCTTTTATCTTTTTCGTATCTATAATAACTTTTTCTTTAGGAATAAGTTTTTCATCAAAATGTCTCTCTTCATAAGCAGAGCCGTAACAATAATCTATCCACTGTATAAATTCAAAAAGTATTTCCAGTGTCAGTAAGGCTTCTCCCGCACTTATAAATTTTTCCGAATGTACGGCATTATTTCCCACCTTTATAAGTGTAGGCAGTTTCGCCCAAGTGTTAGAATCAAGAGCAAATCTGAAACTTGGCTCATGTATAAGTGATTGAAGATTGTCTTTATATGGCATTCGTATGGAAAAGTCTGCAGAGTATACCCATTTGACACCCAGTTCCAAGGCTTTTCTGCTTCCCACTGCACACATCGCAGGTGCGGTAGCAAAAACCTTTTCAGCTTCTATCGCAGCCGCCGCAAATAAGGCATATTCTTTTTTATCTTTCAGAAAACCGAAATTCGACATAATGTTTACTCCTATATATGCTTAATTTAATAAATAAGTAAATCTTAAAATAATCTTTAATAAAAAGTACTTATTATCATTATACATTATTTATCAATTGTCTCAAGAGATTATATAAAAATACTAAGCTGAAAGGTGTAAAAAAGAGGCAAATTTCGATTTGTCGATTGATGAGACATATTCAGCAAAACGTTTTTGTAGGTCGAGGGGCGGAACATATACATTGATTTTATAAAATTCATCATGATTTAAATCTGGTATAGTAGAACTTCCCGCTCTCCTCATTATATCTAATTGTATCAATTCTAAATTAAGATATTCTACAAGAAAACATTTATCAAACTTATACCTATCAAAATCAATTAAAAAGAAATTGTTATGAAACACTCCATGTACACCCGTTATTACCATTCCTGTGTTACCTGTACGAGTCATAAGTATATCTTCCTTATTGCAAATAACTGTTTCTTTTGGATTCTTTATATATTCTCTTTCTTTAGAACCATGTAAATAAGCAACTGTTATATATTCATAGCAATTATCTTCCTTATATAATAACCTTTTTGAAATAGGAATCTGTAAACCTTGCCTAACGGTACATATATCTCTAAATTTATTTATTCTCCAATCTTTTTCATTCTTAATCGGATCTCCAAACATCTCTATAAATAGGGATCGGGTTAATTCATTTAGTAATTTTAACCTTTTATTTTGTAACACAATAGTATTGTCAATATTTGAAAGTACACTTATTATTTTATCTTGTTCTAATAAACTATGTGTTTTGGTTAATTCTATATTTTCAATATAACTTTTACTCGTATGTTTTAAACCTGCCCCTCTAAATCCTCCTTCTAATACTCTCATATTGTGTAAAAAAAAGTAATATAAATATTTACATTTATAGCTCGAATTTGGTAACAGAACTAAACAGTCAGTAGAAACTGCAAATTTTCCACTGTAATAGTGTAAAGTGGCATTTCCACCTGTACCCATAATTATTCCTTCTTCATCATAATCAAATTTATCTATTCTTTTATCCTTATCTATACTTGATGTGAAAAACATATACTTACCTTTTGTATTTCCCTCGCCTGCTTTAATATCTGATTTCTTTCCAAAACGGCATATATCCTTTATTCTTATATTCATAATTTACCTCTATCATTTATATATTGCTTACTAATTTTATTACTTAAATCTTTATGTCTTGTTGAATTGTGATTTATTCTACAATCTAATTATATATCTATATAATACATTTCACTTATTTACTTGCATTTACATTTATTTCTATATACAATAACCTCAAAAAGGAGCGTGATTTATATAGCAAATACATCCGTAATTTATACTTATATTGACACTGAACTTAAAAAAGAGGCAGAAAACATTCTCGCACAACTTGGAATTTCTCCATCCAGTGCAATTCAAATGTTTTACAGCCAAATAGCCTTAACAAAAAGTCTACCGTTAAAATTACAACTTTCTCCTACAAAACCAACATCTATAGGTTCTATGAGTAAAGATGAATTTGATAATGAAATAATGAAAGTTTTACATTCCTTAACATCTGATAAAACTTATACAATAGATGAAGTTAATTCTGAGTTTGCTAGGGAATTTGGTATATGATAAAATACTATTCTCTTATCTATTCATCAAAAGCAAGGCATAATTTAAATGAAATCTATTCTCTCATATTTCTTAGCCTTTTACTGCCCAAAATAAGGTCAACAAAATAAGAAGAACAAGTAAATCACTTGATTTTATATCATTTAAATATTCTTTATAAATTGCCGGTCTTGGAATATTCTTCTATTCCACTTCAATATAACACCTTAAACTATTTCAATCTACATATTCTATTTGCCCTGTCAGTACCAAGTAAACTACACACTATAAGTGATATTATTAATAGCACTGCCAATATACTTATCTCTCCGAATTTTTCTATATTCACATTTTTTAATACCAAGTAATCAAAAGCATCTCTGAGCGGTCTATGAAACACAAATATCGGCAAACTATATACTCCAAATCTGCTTAAAAGAGAAGATAAAAAATTTTCTTTTTTACAAAATATAATAAACACAAAATAAGCAATACTTAAAGCATATGGGATATATACTATACGCAGGGGATTTAACATTCCCTTAAACACAGGTAAAATATCCTCTTTGGCTATGCGATATCCCCATGGTCCGTAGAAAATTCGACTATAAGGTCTAAGGTAAGAAAAGAAAATAATAAAAGTAATAACAGCCGTAGCTCCTAAACCAAAAAGTAAATAGTTGCACTTTTCAAATATTGATGTTTTTTTAGTAGATGAATACTTTTTATATAAAAATCCTATATAAAAAAACGGTGCAAATGATATTACCCTATCCAATGAAAGAAAATCTTTTATATTTTTTTGCCATTCAGCATTTAACATTGAAATACAAAGTGTTAAAACCAACAATCCTAAAGTGTAGATAGTTATATTGTCTTTCAATAATTCCTTTAACCTTATATACTTATCCCTTTGTTTAGTTTCTGAATTATTAATTTCAGTCTTAAACTCTACATCTTTTTTCTTTCTTTTCATAATCAGCTCTAATGGAAATAATGACAGTCTAAAAAATATTAAAGTTGATATATACCAAGGAGTTGACGACTCATGTAAAAAGTCCGGTATTATATTTTTACTATCATAAAATAACATATCGCTTATATGAAGAATTATTTTCATTAAAAAAAACAATATAAGCAAAGAAAAAAGAGATTTGAATCCTGTTCCCTTCCTTTCCCAAGATCCATAGTAAAAATATCCGGATAAAAAAATAAAAGCCGGCATATGAAAACTGTAAATCAATAAAAATAAACTTGTAGAAAGCAGATATTCTCTGTCCTTCATCGGCAAAAGAAAATGCCCAAATACCACAAAGAAAATCAAAACACCTCTGAATATGTCCAGACTCTCTATTCTTTTTTTCTCTTCAGTGTTATTTACATTCATATCTTGCTTCCTTTCATTTACAAAACTGAATATCTTTTACTATAAACCAATTTGTAACTTTACACACATTTATATTATATTTTCTAATTCATGCAAATTCCTAATGGTATATGTTGGACTTAATAAAGTGGTATTTTCTTCATTCTTCGGATTGTACCAACAGGTATCAATTCCTATATTATGACCACCTTGTATATCACTTGTCAGTGAATCACCTATAATTAGAGCTTCTTTTAAATCCTTTATACCTACTTCCAAAATCACTTTCTCAAAAAATTTAATATTAGGCTTTTCAAAACCTACAAGCTCAGAAATAAATACATTATCTGCAATATCATTAAGCCCTGAACGCTCCAATTTCTTTTCTTGAACGACTTCAGTACCATTAGTTACTATAACGATTTTACAAGTTTTTCTCTGATGTTTAATTATATCTATGGCATCATCATTAAACACTATCGTATCACATAATGCAATTTGATATTCTTTATTAAATTCTGCTGCAATATCGGCATTTATACCCTTATTAGAAAAGAATTCTATAAATCTTTCTACAAGCATTTTATCCTTTTTTATTTTTCCGGACTCCATTAATTGCCAATACCTTTTATTTATTTGAGAGTAATACATAAGCATTTCATCAGAACAGTCTCCCAGCTTAAATCTGTCAAATAAATTCCTAATAGCTGCTCTTTCTGCTAATTCAAAGTTAAGAATAGTACCATCAATATCCCACAACAAATATTTGTACTTTGCCATAATTCCCCTATTTCCTTTCAAAATCCCAAATCCCAACATTGTAACTTTAGATATAACTTTTTTAATTTACTCAAATAGTATTTGGAAGGTATTTGTATTTACTTATCACCCCGCAAAATAGGGAGTGGCAGCCTACCCTATGTACCTCCTATGCGATATCTTTACATTATTTTGACTCACCATAGCATATTGCATAGTTGTATCAATTTTCACATGACCAAGCAGTTGTTGCACCTGCTCTATCGGCATTCCTTTATCAATGGCTTTTGTTGCCAAAGTCCTTCTAAACTTATGAGGATGTACCTTAGTAATTCCAAGTTTTCGCCCAAGTTCCCTAAGCCTTATTTCCACTCCGCTTATTTCAAGTCTGTTATAAGGCTTTAAAAGAGATACAAAAAGAGCCGGATTGTTATCAGTTCTACTTTCCAGATAGTTATACAAATGTATCTTAGTCCTTGCATCAAAGTACACCGGTCGCTCCTTGCTACCTTTACCGAATACTATACATTCCCTGTTTTCAAAATCAATGTCTTCTCTATTTAAATGAACTAATTCTCCGACTCTCATGCCTGTTGAGGACAGCAAATCAATCATTGCCAAATCCCTTATATTGCCACATTTATCCCTCATAGTTTCAAGAGCTTCATCAGTATAAGTTTCCTTTATCGTTTTATTTGTTTTAATTTTATGAATTCTTCTGACGGGACTTTTCAATATATAGTTTTCATCTTCAAGCCATGAAAAGAAACTCGATAAAATTCTTCTAATATTGTCTATATTGGACTTGCTGCAATTATTCAACTTTTGATAATCTGATAAATAATTCCTCAAATCATCGGTTTGCATCTTAGTTACATGCATACCTACAATGGAAAATAATTTGCATATTGATGACTCGTAGTATTTCAGCGTCTTCTTACTGCAGCCCTCTACTCTTTTTGCAGATATGAATGATAAAAGTAATTCTTCATTACTCTCTTGTTCCTGTTCCAAAGGTATATCACTTACAGTCACATTCCACAGACAATTTTGTAAAACATACTCTAACTGCTGCATTTGTGAATTATCCAAATACGGTAACATCTGCCTTGAAATCTCTGATATAAGCTTATTTTTCATATCAATACACCTTCCTTTTTATTGTATATTGACATGATACAATTTTTACTATATCAATAATACCGTTTTTCTAAATATTTAAAAAAGTCTACAGTTTTAACTATTCTATTGATTTATTAATACTTTTAATCCAACTGTCATTATCACTTTCAAACAACTTTATAAAATTTATAAAATTTGTACTGCCTATTTCACAATCCTGTTGGTTTAACTTTTCTATTCTAACGCTCATATCTTTATAATTTTCAGTTGTAATGTATTTCATAACTTCAAGTATTTGATCGTACTTTCCCCTATAACTTTTAACTTCTGTATACATTTCTATCAACTTGGCATTTACCTTTTTGGCAGACGACTTCAAATTTTCATCAGTCCAATGCTTTGTTATGATTTGCATTGTACATGGATTTCCAAAAATAATAACTTTAGAGGCGGCGTTATCAATTCCATGGAACTCATTAATTTTTCTTTTTATATCTTCATATTGCTCATACGGTTTTTTATCTGTATCACAAAATATGAGTACTACTTCATAAGAACCGTTTTGATAGCTATCTTGATACCTTGCAGGAATATTGCCATTACCTTCTGCATTAACCAAAGATATATCATATTTATCATTCCATACTTTAAGCTTTTTCAAACAGCTTAAATACTCATATTCCTCGTTGCCTTCGCATATAATACAAATCTTGTGTTTACTAAAAAAATCAGGAAGTCTTCTTTTCATCAGCTTAATTCCTCTTTGCATTACCTTTAATGCTAAGCAATGAATTAATTAACTCCGGATCAGGCAATGCTCCAAGAGTACCTTTTCTGTATTTTTCAATAATATCTGAGGTATCTCTAACTCCCTGCAAAGCTGTAAAATCTGCAAGTGAATACACATACACTCCGGCTTCATCCTTATGTACAAACCAAATCTGTTCCTTTCTAAACAACCTCTTACAATCCATCAGATTAATATCATGTACAGTAAATATCATTTGTGCATTTTCATTTAACTCATTATTAAACATTGTCACAATAGCTCTGGTAAGCTTAAAATGTATACTACTGTCCAATTCGTCTACTACAAGAATTCTTCCTTGCTCAAGTGCTTCAATAACATAACCTGCAATTGCGGCAATCTTTTTGGTTCCCGTAGAATCAAATAAAACGCTTGGTACAGAAATGCCTCTATAAGTGGACACTAATCTAATCTGATCCATGATATTGTCTAAAACCTCAAGCACTTTTTCCTCAGGTTTTTTCTCATACTCTACAGACTCCAATTTGATTTTATCCATATCTACATATTCAAAATTATCCATATATAAATCTGCATTTTTTATAAACTCAACTATTTTTTGCTGTAATTTATTTTTATTCTTCATAAGTTCAATAGTATGTTCCATAGGAATGTTGTTCATATTAATAACATCTATTTTATCTGCAAAACCTATTAGAATATTCTTAATCTCACTTAGCTTTTCAAACTTATTTGTATCAATCAAATAATATAACAAATTATTATTTGATATCATAGGCATCATAGCTTGTAAGTCTTGATCGACAGATTTAAATATTTCTTTTACAGTATCTTTCTCTAACCAATTTTCCTCTTTTTCATTGCCATATTTATCCTTAAAAACTTCTGAAAAGGATTCATATATGTATTCTTCTTTTACTGCATCATATTTAAATTTATATGAAAACTTTCTACCTGATGCCATGAATACTACGCCCAGCTCGCATACATTATTATTTGTAAATATATTCGGCATCAAATCACTTTTTCTATTTAACAATACTTCCTTTATCGCTCTGATACATTTTATCAGACAAGTCTTTCCTGAATTATTAGGTCCATAAATTCCTGCTGTTTTCAGTATATTAAAATTATTTTCCTTATGTACATTAGCTCCAAACTTCTTATTTCGCATATCCGCTTTCATAGAAAAAATAATGGTATCTTCAAAAGCATAGCAATTCTTTACACTTAGCTCTATAATCATAGCTTATACCTCCAAAATATCCCTTGCTTTTACCATTATAACATCTAAATATTTTTTATGTAAGATTTTTACACTAAAAATTTTTAGATGTTATAAATACCACATAATATCTTGATAAACACATACTAAGCAAAATATTTCTGCATTAAAGACTTTTTCAAAATCTCCAACTCTTCCAAGCTCTTTTTTACTGCCAATTTCGATTTGTCGATTTTGTTAATAAGCTCACTAAATTTGTATTGTAATTTTATATTCGGTAACATAATTTGTAATTTCTTTATCATTTCTATAGATAAATATGAAACTGTTGTTCCAATTTGCCTAGAAGTAATTTCTCTTTTAAATTCTCTCATATCAAATAAATACTTCAAATAGGTAGGTAATATATAATTCACAAAATCAAACATCCAACTAATCATACCATCCTGAAAATAAAATTTATCATCTTCCTTTATTATATAGCATTCTCCCAGTGTTCCTCTTGATGTTATCAATATATCTCCACTTTTTGGCACTTGATTTTTAGATTTAAGTTCTTCATATCTTTCTTCTGATATATATAATTCTACTTTTGTATTACCATTATTTATTAAATTAGACAAATCTGAAATTCTCAAAAAAGGTATTCCTTGAAGTGTTTGCTCATTTTGATAAATTCTCCTGCTTGAACTTATATGACATAATTTATGCAGAGGAGTTTTTACCCACTTTTTTGGGTTTGTAGATGGATCCCCAAACATCTCTATAAATAGTGATTTTGTAAGTTTGTCAAAATACTTTAACTGCTCCTGTCTTTTAGAAATTAAACTACCAACTCTGTCTAAAATCATAATAACTTTTTTTTGCTCTAATAATGGTGGTAACTTAATTTTTATATTTTTCATTTTATTAAATTTTATACTTGTCCTAGTGCTTCCCTGTTCTAATCCTGATATATTATATCTAAAGGTGTTTGATCTAAAAAAATATTGTAAATACTGGGGATAAATAATATTCCTGTTAGTAATTTCAAACACCGGATATGCAGGACTTACAATTCCTACATCTACGCACTTAAGCATATTAGGATAAAATTCTCCTGTATCACTCATAGCCCTATATGTAAATTGCCCTTTTTTGATGATTTTATATCCTGTGTTGTCTTTACTTGCTACTTGCTTATTAAAATACTCACTTTGCAAATAAATTCCATTCTTCGATGATGTAAGTACCGGATATTCATTATTAACTACTGTTTTAATACAAATTTCCCTTAAAAAATCTCCTAGCTTAATTTGCATATCAAATTTTCTCCAACTCTTTTAATTTTCCTCAAGCATCTTCTTAAGCTCATCCATATTTTCCTTAATCTCTTCCTCAAGTGCAAAAAGCTTCTCCAAAATCTCAGCAGTAGGCGGATACTCAACCGGCACATATTCCGTCTTTTTATACTTATTAATTGACAAATCATACTCATTATCAACTATTTCCTGCTTTGGAACTAAGAAACTTTGCTCTGTTCTTTCCCTGCCTTCCTCGCCGTCCATATTATTAAATCTTTCTATAATATCCGGTATGTCATTCTCCGAAACTTCCGATCTTTTATCATCAAGACTGAAACCGTCAGCCTTCATATCATAAAACCATACCTTATCAGTACCGCCTGCGTCAGTCTTGGTAAATACCAAAACCGCAGTAGATACACCTGCATAAGGCTTAAATACCCCTGAAGGCATAGAAATAACCGCTCTTAATTGATGAGTTTCAACTAGTTCTTTTCTTATTGACTTATGTGCCTTACTGCTGCCAAAAAGCACACCGTCAGGAACTATGCAGGCACAGCGTCCGCCTTTTTGAAGCATCCTAAGAAAAAGAGCGAGGAATAAAAGCTCTGTCTTTTTCGTATTGGTAACAGCTTTTAAGTTATCATTGATACTTTCAGCATCTATAGTTCCCTTAAATGGCGGATTTGCAAGGCATACGCTATACTTTGAACTAATATTGTTTTGCTTTGATGCACTGTCCATATAATCAACTTCCGGTTTATCAATTGAGTGTAACATCAGGTTCATGGTAGATATACGCAACATAGTCTTATCTGTATCAAAACCTGTAAACATAGTACTTGCAAAATGCTCCCACTGCTCACTGCTCATACTGTCTTCATATTCTTTCCTTATATACTCGGCTGTACCTACCAAAAATCCGGCTGTACCGCAGGCAGGATCGCATATACTGTCATCCGGTGTCGGTTTAATAATCTCGACCATCATTCTGATAATATGTCTGGGCGTACGAAACTGACCTGCCAAACCGGCAGAAGCTATTTTACCAAGCATATATTCATACACATCTCCTTGCATATCCCTGTCAGCTATATCATGCTGATACAAATCCTCAAGACCTGTAATTATTTTTTGCAATACCAATGGAGTAGGTATCAAAAACATAGCATCTTCCATATACTTTGAGAAAGCGGTTTTGCCATCGTCCCAAGTTTCTTCTCCTTTAATTTCAATAAGCTCACCTTGTTCATTGAAATCAGGCAAATGAGAATTTTTCATCTTCTTTATTGCCGGAAATACTCTTTGGGATATTATATTAAAAATTTCTACAGGATCTCTATCTTTAAACTTACTCCAACGCATTGACTGGCCGTTTGGAGTTTGTGGGAATATTTTATCCATCTCTTTTCCCATCAAATTTTCAAACTCTTCTGTCTCAATCTCTTTTTCATCAAGAGAGCGTATAAACATCAAATATGTTAATTGTTCTATAACTGTTAGTGGATTTGTAACTCCTCCTGCTGCAATATCAAGCCATATCTTATCAATCTTATTTTTAATTGTTCCTGTAATCATTGTATTTCCTCCCGATTTATTAGTTAACTTAAAGCTACCACGCACTTAATGTGTAATGAACATTGACAATTCCATATTTCATCCAATAAAAAAGGCATAAATCCAAATCTTTGCTCTAATATAATTGTTAAAAAAATTTTAACAAAGGAGATTTACGCTATGCTCATTATAACACAAGACAGCACCGATGAGATAACTTTAATTAATTGTATCAAAAAGTTATTCTTAAAATATCATAAGAACATATCTTATTTTAGCATATTAATAAGCCAAATAGACAATCTTAGTTAAGTTTTACGCCTATCTGTTGGCTTATAGTAATCAACTGCAATGTCTACAACTGTTAAAGACAGGAATATACCACTCGTGTACAGTAACCTACTTTGAAAAAACTTTTTTACACAATAGGTTAAGTTTTACCTCATCAATACTGCTTTGTGTTATAATGTAAATGGCATAAATCTCCTTTGTTAGATTTTTTTCTGATAATTACACTATAGCAAAGATTTAGATTTATGTCATTTTATTAACCGAAAAGGAGTATATGATAATTACCCTATTATCATACAAGAAGATTATGAAAGAATTCTGGTCTTATGATTTAAATGATATATTAAAACAATTGAACACCGGTGAAGATGGCTTATCAAGTCGTGAAGCACAGGAAAGAATAGATAAATACGGACAAAATATTTTAGAAGAAAGAAAGTCTTCTTCGAATATAAGGATGTTCATAAACCAATTTAAAAATCCTATAATTATTATATTGATTTTTGCAGCGGTTTTATCAATTTTCTTAAAAGACTATTCTGACGGTATTATTATTCTAATAATTATTATGATTTCCGCATTTTTGAGCTATAACCATGAAAGTAAGGCTAATAATGCCGTAAAGAAACTTCTTTCTTCTGTAAGTGTAAAATCCTCTGTTTTAAGGGACGGAAAGTTTGAAGAAATAGATAATGCGATGCTGACAGTGGGTGATATTATAAATGTGAAAACAGGGGATATGATACCTGCAGATTGTTTGCTTATTGAAGAGAATTCTCTTTCAATGGATGAGTCAAGTTTAACCGGCGAAACTTTCCCTGTTGAAAAGAACCCACAAAGAATACCGGTCGATACCGCACTCTCCAATAGGAAAAATTCACTTTGGATGGGAACTCATGTTATAAGCGGTTCAGGTAAGGCAGTAATAGTAAATCCGGCTAAAGATTCAGAGTTTGGAAAAATCACTGCATCTTTAGATGAAAAAGACTCTGATACGGATTTTGAAAAAGGTATAAGAAACTTTGGCAATTTAATACTTCATATTACAACTTTATTAATTGGCCTCATATTTGTATTTAATATTGTCTTAAATAAGTCATTTTTGGAATCTTTTATGTTTGCCCTGGCTCTTTCAGTAGGTTTAACGCCTCAAATGCTTCCGGCTATTATAAGTGTAAACTTATCACAAGGTGCTGAGAGAATGGCAAAACAAGGTGTTATAGTAAAGAAATTAAATGCTATTGAAAACTTCGGTTCAATGACTGTGATGTGTTCCGATAAAACAGGGACTATCACTCAAGGAAAGGTAAAGCTGGATGCTGCCTTAGATTGCAATGGTAAAAAATCAGATAATATATATAAGTTGGCAGCTATAAACTCATATTTTCAGGAAGGATATGTAAACCCTATTGATAACGCTATTTTAGATGCAAATACAAATGATTTCTCTAAATATACAAAACTATTTGAAATACCATATTCTTTTAAATTCAAACTTCTGAGTGTTATGGTAAGAACTGACCGGGATTTTTCCGGCAAAAATATAATGGTTACAAAGGGAGCTTTAACAAATGTGCTCAATGTGTGCAAAACCTATGAAAACTCAGATAAGACCGGCGGTGGCATTGAAGAGGTCAAGTCACGAATACTTGATTTATTTGACAAGTATTCAAGTCAAGGATATAGGGTTTCAGGGCTTGCCTATAAATTGATAGAAGATGAGATGGATATTCAAAAGCAAAAGGCTGAAGATATGGTTTTCGTGGGTCTTCTACTATTTATAGATCCGTTAAAAGATGATATAAAGGATGTTGTTGCCGAGATGAATAGATTGGGGGTCTCTCTAAAAATGATTACCGGAGATAACCATCTTATAGCAAAAAATATAGGCAGGCAAATAGGACTTGATCCTGAAAAAATTTTGTTGGGAGAGGACTTGGATTCATATTCATTAAGCCACTTGGATAAGAAGGTTTTAGACATAGATATTTTTGCTGAGATAAGCCCTAATCAAAAGGAAAAAATAATTATGGCTTATAAACAGGCAGGAGAAATAGTAGGTTACATGGGTGATGGAATCAATGATTCTCCTGCCATAAAGCAGGCTGATGTCGGAGTATCTGTAAATACAGCAGCAGATACAGCCAAGGATGCAGCTGCTATCGTACTTTTACAGAATAGTTTAAAGGTATTGATATCCGGCATAAACGAAGGCAGAAGGACTTTTATTAACACTTTGAAATATATATTTGTAGCTACGAGCGCAAACTTCGGCAATATGTTTTCAATGGCAGGGGCAAGCCTCTTTTTGAATTTTCTACCTTTATTACCTAAGCAGATTCTTTTAACAAATCTGCTGACAGATTTCCCCTCATTGCAAATTGCCTCAGACTCGGTTGATGAAGACTGGCTAAAGAGTCCTGTTAAATGGGACATGAAGTTTATAAAGAAATTCATGGTTTTGTTTGGTATTATTTCTTCGATATTTGACTATATAACCTTTGCGGTATTGCTCTTTGTTTTTAGGTCAAATGAAGAATTATTCCATACAGGCTGGATGTTAGAGTCTGTTATTTCCGCTATAGTTGTAATGCTTATAGTCAGAACGGCAAGACCGGTCTTAGTTAGTAAGCCAAGCAATAGATTATTGATAGCTATAGTGGGTGTAGCTATATTTTTACCGGTGATTATATACAGCCCGATAAATTCATATCTGGGATTGGTAAGCATACCTATTAATGCCTTCATGGCTTTACTTGGTGTTTCACTCCTATATGCATTAACTGCTGAGATATTAAAAAAGAGTTTCTACAAACATAATTCGTTTTCCGTGAAATAAATTATTATAAAGAACATTGTTGTTGAGTCTATTATAACCGGTGTAGTATATCGTTGATGTTTAGCCCTATTACTGCTTTATTAATAGATTGTGACAATTTCATAATAAAGTGAATTGAGATTTACTTTACTGTTGCTGATATTAATTAAATGTCAATAATGCATTACTCTAGGTAAACGGATGAAATTTGAGGAAGTCGGCACACAGTATATACGAAACAATACTATGAAGCTTTCATTGCAGGCAGTAAAGATAAACTGATACATCCACTATTTTAATACAAAGGACTTTATTTATGAAAATAATACTTTCACCAACCAAGAAAATGAAAACGGATAACGACACTTTTTTAGCCGAGGATCTGCCTGTCTTTATTGATCAAAGCGAAGAGATCTTGTCATGGTTACGAACTCTTTCTGAAGCTGAACTTAAAAAACTTTGGAATTGCAATGATAAGATAGTTAAACAGAATATAGAAAGAATACAAACTATGAATCTTAGAAAGAACCTGACACCGGCTCTTTTTGCCTATGAAGGCATAGCCTACCAACATATGTCACCACAGGTATTTGAACACAGCCAAATCGACTATGTCAAAAAACATTTGCGTATACTGTCCGCATTTTACGGTGTCTTAAGACCTATGGACGGGGTGTGTTCCTACAGGCTTGAAATGCAGACAAAGGCTTCTATAAATAACCATAAGGATTTATATGATTTATGGGGCAAGAGACTCTATGATGTCCTTAAAGATGATGACGGTATAATCATTAATTTGGCTTCAAAGGAGTATTCAAAGTGCATAGAAAAATACCTGACTTCAGATAACAGGTATATTAGTGTTACATTTTGTGAAAAATCAGGTGATAAATTAGTCTCCAAGGGAACTTATGCCAAGATGGCTCGTGGTGAAATGGTAAGATATATGGCAGAGAAAAATATACAAAAACCTGAACAGTTATATGATTTTAACAGTATGGGATATCATTTTCGTGAGGATTTAAGCAGTGACAGCGAATATGTATTTGAAAGAAAGCCGTAGCATAGACCTATCATATAACTACATAAGATCCACAAATATTTTATATATGCTAAAATTTTAATATACATTCATGTATACAAAGTAAGATTAGTTCTTTTTAAGTTCAATATTTCAAAGAACTTATACTGTTTTAGATTGTAGCTATATTGTATTTTGCAGATACTTTTATAGTCCTGATACAATCAACTAAAGACAGCTTATTATCGCTGTTTTGTGTTATAATAGACTTGGTATAGATTTCCTTTGTTAGCAATAACATTTTTTTGATAATTGTATTATGACAAAGAACTTAATTTATGTATTTTGGGATTAAATATTAAATTCGAAATATTCATCACAACTTATACCATGAAAGTTGAAATAATGCTACCTTAACCCACCGGCTTTAGACGGTGGGTTAAGGTAGCAAAAAAATATATACTTGTGATACAATAAGCGGTGTTATGAGAGTATGGAAATCAAAGAATAGACATTTTGGACAGGCGGATATTTTGCTTGTAGCGAAGGCAATGTCTCTGAAGAAATGTTAAAGCAATATATAGAAAATCAAGGGTAGAAAGGCGGGTGAGCTTAATGTTAAAGGCATATAGATATCGGATCTATCCAAACAAAGAGCAA